>OCQA01000141.1_pt1 | contig 92396 bp, 64 predicted proteins | sample 1538571 | NCBI WGS metagenome assembly OCQA01 (sample SAMN04571708, study PRJEB22368) | human gut metagenome | biome: human gut; material: stool | host: Homo sapiens | place: Luxembourg | collected 2012-09-28 | reverse complement strand
CGCAGACGGGGCACGCTGCGGTCATAGCCCACAAGGAAGGCTCGGCGGGCACGGCGGTAATCGGGGTCTCCGGACGTCGTGGGCAGGTTACCCTCGTTGACGCACTTGTTGTAGTGTACCAGTACGCCGGGGATGTCTATTCCGTAGGGACAGGGCATGCAGTACTTGCAGTCGTTGCACGGGATGGTCGGGTACTGCTTCATCAGGTCGGCCGTCTGCTGGAGGAACTCGTGCTCCTCTGCGGTCACGGGCTTCAGCGGAGAGTAGGTCTTCAGGTTGTCCTGCAGGTGCTCCAGGTAGGTCATGCCGCTCAGGACGGTCAGTACGCCTGCCGGTGTCCCGGCGAAACGGAACGCCCAGGAGGCGACGCTCAGCTCAGGAAGGCGCTGTTTGAGGCGAGCCACGATGTGTTCGGGCACCTTGGAGAGGCGTCCGCCGAGAAGCGGTTCCATGATGACGGCGGGGATGTGCCGTTTCTCCAGCTCGGCATAGAGGTAGTCGGCGTTGACATTGTTGCCCGAGGCATAGCGCCAGTCGAGGTAGTTGAGCTGTATCTGCACGAAGTCCCAGTGTACCCGGTCGTGTATGGCGAGCACCTCGTCGAACACGTCCTTCGTGCCGTGGAAGGAGAAGCCCAGGTTGCGGATGCGTCCTGCCTTACGCTCCTCCATGAGGTAGTCTATCATCCCGTTCTCAATGTAGCGCTTGCGGAAGGTCTCGATGCCTCCGTTCCCGATGGAATGGAGGAGGTAGTAGTCGATGTAGTCGACCTGAAGCTCCTCGAACGACCGTCGGTACATGGCGATGGAGTTCTCACGGGTGTAGTTGGAGAAGTTCGACAGCTTGGTGGCAACGAAGAACTTGTCCCGCGGATGCCGCTTGAGAGCGAGTCCGGTGGAACGTTCGGACCATCCCTGTACGTAGACGGGGGAGGTGTCATAGTAGTTCACGCCGTGTGCCATGGCGTAGTCAATCAGTTCGTTCACGGCGTCCTGGTCGATGACGTTGCCCCCCTTCTCCGGGGCAGGCAGGGTGGGCCAGCGCATGCAGCCGTAGCCGAGGAGGGACACGCGCTCGCCTGTCTTGGGGTTGGTGCGGTAGTCCATCTTGCCCACGGGCACGGTGCCGGCACCTGTTTCATTGTTTCCCGCACCTTTCGGTCCGCATCCTGCCAGGGTCGCCGCAGTGGCGGTGGCGGTGCTGATGCCGACAATCTTCAGGAAGTCGCGGCGGGACATATCTTTTTCGTTCATGATCTTAATGGGTTGAGGGTTGATGTTGCATGCTAGACGGTCCGGTGGCGCACGTGTCCTTCCACGTAGATGGCACTGAAGGGACGGGCGGGACAGAGGTTCTCACAGGCGCCGCAGCCGATGCAGCGCTCGGTGTCGACCACGGGAATCCGGCGCGAATCGGGCCGCGAAGGCTCGGAGGGCACCATGGTGATGGCTCCGGTGGGACAGTGACGGGCACAGTTGCCGCACTCCTGACCGTCGGTGAGGGGAATGCAGTTCTTGCGTATCCACACGGCATGACCGATTTGCGTGGCGGACTTGTCGGCGGTGGTGATGGGGTGGATGGCTCCTGCGGGACAGACGTCGGCACACTTCGTACACTCGGGACGGCAGTAGCCGCGCTCGTAGCTCATCTCGGGCTGCATGAGCTTCATCAGGTCGGTCGAGGGACGGAGCACCTCGTTCGGGCAGACCGAGACACAGAGCTGGCACGCCGTACAGTGCTGGGCAAAGTTGGCCGCGCTGAGTGCACCCGGGGGCACGATGGGGGTAGCACGGTGGGGGACCTGCTTGTCGATGATGGTGGCAAAGCCTCCGTCCACCTTCATCTCCTGTGCCAGGGCTGCCGAGCCGACGGCAAGTCCGGCGGCGGAGAGGAAAGAGCGCCGGGAGAAGGTCGTCCGGGTGCCTTCCGCCGTTCCGGCAGGGGCGGGGGCTTCAGCCGCCTGCAAGGTCTCCGTCCGGAGAGGGGCACGGAGGGGTGCCGGCTTGTAGCCGTAGGTGATGGCGCCCTGACGACAGACATCCAGGCAGTCCATGCATGCCACGCAGCGGGTGTAGTCGATGCGGTGGTTCTTGAAGTCTATGCACGATGCCTTGCAGGAACGGGAGCAGAGTCCGCAGGCATTGCACTTGCCGGTGTCTATGACCGGCTTGAACCAGGAGAAGCGGGCGACGTAGCCCAGCACAGTCCCTACAGGGCAGAGGGTGTTGCAATAGGTGCGTCCGTTCCGCCAGGCAAGGATGAAGAGGATGACGAGCGTTGACAGGGCAATGAGGAAGGTGGGGAGGCTCTTCAGCCAGACGCCCGTCTCATAGAAGGCGTAGCTGTCGGCGCGTTCTGCCAGATAAGCCAAGGCATTGTTGCCCCACGCATAGAAGGGGGCGAAAAGGTTCTGGGCGATGCGTCCGAAGGCGCTGTAGGGAGCCAGCAGCGCCACGAACGAGCCGACTCCTGCCAGGAGGGCGATGACGAACAGTGCCAGTACGCCAAGGCGTAACCAGCGTTTCTCGGGTGAGTAGGTGAAGCGGCGGCGGCGTTTCTTCGTGCGTCCGCCCAGCCACCCGGCTATGTCCTGCATCACGCCCAGCGGGCAGATGACCGAACAGTAGACCCGTCCGCAGACCAGGGTCAGCAGGAGCAGGGCAAGCACCACGCCCACATTCATTGCCAGCACGGCGGGCAGGAACTGCATCCGTGCCATCCAGCCGAACCACGCATGCACCGTCCCCGTGAAGTCGAGGAAGAGCAGGGTGATGCAGACGAAGAAGACGACGGCAAGCGTTAGTCTGAGTTTGCGTAACATAATGGATACTCGTTTAAAAGGATAAGGGTTAGTCGGTCGGGGACCGTATCACGTAGTGTGGCAAAGTTAGGTAAAAATCGTACGTTGGAAGTACCCGAATTACAGATTCTGCCACCCAAAGCACGGAAATGTGACGATTTCCCGGTTCGGGAGGTGAAAACAGAAGAGTCTGTTACTGCGGAAGGGACCGACGGGGACCGTCAGCCGGCTCAGATGCCGCGCCGCTTCAGCTCGATGTACTTGTTGACCACGTCGACGGTGAGGCGGGAGGGGGAGGTGAGGAGGGCGGTGATGCCGTGCTGGCGGAGCAGGGCGACAATCTGCCGCTTCTCGTAGACGAACTTGTCGGCAATGACGTGCCGGTAGTAGTCCTCGGTCGTCCGGGCAGGCGAGGTGGCATACGCCTTCACCTCGTCGTCCTCGAAGAAGACCACGAGCAGGCAGTGACGGCGTGCAAGGTTCTGCAGGTAGGGCAGCTGGCGGCGTACCTCGACGAGGGTCATGAAGTTGGTGTAGAGGACGGCGAGGCTGCGCTTGGTCACCCGCTTGTCCAGGTGGGCGCAGAGGGCGGAATAGTCGGTCTCCCGGAACGACGTGCTCTCCTTGAAGAGGGAGTCGGCGAGGAGGGTCATCTGTCCCTCCTGACGGGATGCCGGGACGAAGGTGTCAAAGCGGTGGTCGAAGGTGACCAGCCCTGCCTTGTCCTCCCGGCGGACTGCCACGTAGGACAGCACCAGGGCGGCATTGATGGCATAGTCGAGGAGCATCATTCCGCCAAAGGCCTGCTGCATCACGCGCCCCTTGTCGATGAGGCTGTAGACCTGTTGCGAACGTTCGTCGCGGTAGATGTTCACCATGAGCTGGTGGCGGCGGGCGGTGGCTTTCCAGTTGATGGTGCGGTAGTCGTTGCCGGGGACGTACTCGCGGATGTGTTCGAACTCCGTCTGGTGGCCCACGCGGCGGATGCGCTTCTGTCCCTGCTCGACCAGGCGGTTGTGGATGGCCTGCAACTCATATTGCCGCAGCAGCAGGTACGAGGGGTAGACCTTCACGTCGACGGGATGTCCGGTGGTGAACCGCCGCTCGACGAGTCCCAGCCGGGTACGGGCGAAGAGGCGGATGTGACCGAACCCGTAGATGCCGCGGCGAACGGGGTGCAGGGTGTAGGTCAGCGAACGGCTGCCGCGGGGAGGCAGCGTCAGGGTGAACGAGAGGTCGCGCCGCTGGAAGATGGCGGGAATCTCGTCGATGACAGTCAGGCGCAGCGTCTGCCGGTAGGTGCTCGCCAGCTCCAGTGTCACGGGGTTCTCGTCGCCGTTGGAGAAGCGTTCGGCGCAGTGCCGCTCTCCCGTCAGCCTGCCGCCCCCGACGTAGAGGAGCCCGGCATCGAGCAGCGTTGCCGCCACCCACAGGCACAAGGCTGCCTGCCCCACTCCGAACAGCGGAGCAGCCCAGTAGCCGCTGCCCAGCAGCAGGACGACGGCAAATGCCACGAGATAGAACCTACGGGTCAGAAACATGGGCGGAAGGGTTATTGGGGTACTTCCACCTTGTCGATGAGGCGGCGGACCGCCTTCACGTCCGACCAGCCCTCCATCTCCGCCTCGGCGGTGAGCACGATGCGGTGTTGCAGGACGTAGGGCGCCACGAACTTCACATCCTCGGGAGTCACGAAATCGCGTCCTTGCAGGCAGGCGTATGCCTTCGACGCGCGGAGCAACCCGACGCTGGCACGGGGCGACGCGCCCAGGTAGACTGCCTTGCTGAGGCGTGTCTGACGGACAATCTGCACGATGTAGTTCAGGAGCGACGGCTCCACGTAGAGGCTGTCTGTCCTGCGGCGCAACTCCTGTACGTCGGCGCGGGTCAGCACGGGGGCGATGTCCGCCAGCTTCACCAGGTCATGCCGCTCCTGGTGGCGGCGCAGGATCTCCAGTTCCTCGTCGGCAGACGGATAGTCGACAGTGACCTTGAGCAGGAAGCGGTCGAGCTGTGCCTCGGGGAGCTTGTAGGTCCCTTCCTGCTCGACGGGATTCTGGGTGGCAATCACGAGGTAAGGCTCCTCCATGGGATAGGTAACCCCGTCGACCGTCGCCTGGCGTTCTTCCATCACCTCGAAGAGGGCGGACTGGGTCTTCGCCGGGGCACGGTTGATTTCGTCCACGAGGATGAGGTTCGCGAACACCGGACCGCGGTGGAACTCGAACACGCCTTCCTTCATGTTGAGCACCGACGTGCCCAGCACGTCGCTCGGCATGAGGTCGGGCGTGAACTGGATGCGGCTGAAGTCGGCGTCGATGAGGCGTGCCGTCAGCTTGGCAAGCAGGGTCTTCGCCACGCCCGGCACGCCTTCGAGCAGGACATGGCCGTCGGCGAGGATGGCGGTGAGCAACAGGTCGACCGTCTGTCGTTGGCCGACGATGACGGAAGCTATCCGCTCCTTCAGCAGGCGGATGCGTTCCTGCAAGTATTCCGCACGGGGCGCATCGTCGTGCGCGGCTGCGGGTTCCAGTTTTGTCTCTTCCATAAGCTTTATTGTTCCTTCCTGTCCTCTGTCGTGGGGAGGGGGTCCCGTGCGGGGAACAGGGAGTCTGGTTCATTCTGTGATTGTATGGTTTCTTTTCCGGCGGAAGGCATCTGCCGTCCGGGTACTGCCGGGGCACTGGGCGAGGACACCGCGGCGAGCAGGTCATTCATCCGGTCGACCAGCCGTTTCATCTCCTCGTCGTCGGCACGCAGGGGGCTCTCCGCACGGATGGCATCGAGGCGCGTCAGCAGTGCCAGGAGCTGTGTGCGGTCGGCTCCGGTCTTCTCCGCCAGGCGGTCGGCACGTTCGTCGGCGGACGTCTCCGAGAGCAAGTCGACCCCCGTGCGGCGTTGCAGCTCGTCGGCGAAGTAGACATACTTCTTGCGCAGCAGGGCGGAGGGGGTCTCACGCTGGTAGTAGAGCGTGCCGATGAGCTTCACGAACTCCAGGCTGCGGTTCTCCGGAGGCGACATGACGGGGATGGGACGCTGACGCCGCCGGGCGGTGAAGCAGAGCAACAGCACGACGGTCAACAGCGACACGTAGAGCGCCCACTGCAGGGGCGGATGGCTCAGGAAGTAGCCAAACGGTCCCCGCGCCCGTCCATCGGCAAGGCTGTCCCAGTCCATGCCTCCCGAGCTGAAGGCGTAGGCATCGGTCCGCACCAGCGGAGCGTCCTTCAGGCGGTCGGCGAGGCGCAGCACGTAGTCCTTGAGGTCGCGGTGGAGGATGCCGTAGTTCGTCAGGACGAAGGGCGAGCGCATGAGCGTCAGTTCACCCTTGCCGACGCGGAAGCTGACGGTGTTCATCCTCCGGGCGACGTAGCCGGAGTCCGTCGCATACACCCGGTCGTGGCGTTGCCATGCCAACACGCGGAAGGGGTAACGCCCGAGGCTGTCCGTCGGCTGAAAGCCCGTCGACTGGAAGGAGGAACGCACCGGGAAGTCGCGCCGGGGATAGCGCCCCGGCTCTTCCACCCACTCCAGCGTGTCAATCGCCGGGCGGAGTGAGGGAACCCCGTCCAGCCCGTCCAGCACGAAGCCGTCAGCCTCGATGATGCCCAGCGAGTCGAGCAGGGCGTCGCTGAACCAGTCGGCTGCCATCAGCACGCTGGCTCCCCGGTGCAGGCGGACGAAGAGGGAGTCCACGTCCTCGTCGTTCAGCCAGCAGTATCCACTGACGAAGAGAAGGTTCTGACCGCCCACCGTGTCGTTCTCCAGAAAGTCGTCCAAGGTCTCTGCCACGGGGCGGTAGCCGGCAGGGAGCGTGAACGCCATCACCGAGTCGAACACGGCACAGCCGAAGGGTCCGGTATCCTTGTGGTCATAGGTCGCCGTCCAGTCGACAGGTCGCGGCTGTGTGAGCTGCAACCAGAGTCCCACCGCGAGGAGGGCGATGATGCAGCCGATGTAGATGAGCGTGCCACGCCTCATGGCTCACCTCCTTCCGTTTGCAGGAGCCGACGGACGAGCGCGTCGCGAAAACGGCACATCCCGTCGTAGAAGGCGCGCGTGGCGGTGTAGTTGCCATAGCGCACGCGCAGGAAACCGTTGGTCAGCGCACGCAGGTCCTCGGCGCTGTCAGCCTCCCGCAGTTCGTAGACATAGTCGGTGGGGGTCTTGTAGCTCTGCCAGCTGATGAGTCCGGCATCGTCGAGCTGCCGGAGCATATATAAATAGGTGTAGCGCACGGCAGCCGTATAGTCCTCGCGCGACGTGGCACGACGTATCTCCTCGGGAAAGTCGATGCCGTAGATGGTGTCCTCGTCCGTCGCTGCGGAGGGTTTTCCGGCACGTCCCACCCGGCGGAACAGCCCGGGGTGCTTCCACCACAGGTAGGCGACAATCAGCAGGAGGACCACGAGGGCGGCGGCGACGAACACCCAGTTGACCTCCGAGTCGGTCAGTGTCCAGTCGAACCACTCGCTGAGCTTCCAGTCCAGCCAGGAGCGCAGGCGGTCCCACCACGTGCCTTCCGCCGCATGCAGGGCACGCTCGTAGTCATACGCCGGGTCGGTCCACCAGCGGGCAAGCCGGGCGGTGTCGCAAGTCAAGGTATCGGTAGCTGCCGGGTGCATGCGGTATCAGAGCTTGTCGAAGTTCTCGATGTCCTCGTCCACGGTCACGGCGTCCATCTTCTCTCGGATGTGTCCGTACTGGTAGGTCGCGCCCAGCAGCACGACGACCGTCGAGAGGTAGGAGGCGTAGAGCGTCAGGACGGACGTGAAGTACTGCAGCACGTCGAACAGCATGCCGCCGTCAGCCACCTGTCCGCTGGCTCCTACCAGGAAGGCACGGACGATAAGCACCACGTACATCGGCACGGAGAGGAGGCCGCTCAGCACGCTCATCAGCAGATTGCAGACGAAGAGGATGAGGAAGGAGCCGCCCCAGCACTTGAAGCCGTTGCGCATGCTCCACAGGAAGGTGTTCCAAATACCTGCCGACCGCTCGTCGAGCATGTAGGCGGGATAGAATATCATGAGCGGGACCAGGCATGCCAGCAACAGGGGAACCGTCACGATGAGTGTGGCGGCCGACAGGGAAGCGAGCAGGACCATCAGCACCAGATACAGCACCAGCAGCAGGATGATGAAGCCGAAGCACGTGGCGCTCCGCTTCAGGCAACGCAGAAACTCGGCTGACAGCGCACTCCAGGTGACACCCCGCAAACCTTTCTCCCGCCTGTCATAAGTGATGAACAGGGCATAGAACACCGCGTAGAGCAGGATTCCGCCCAGCAGGGAGAACACGATGAGGAACAGGTAGGGGAGTCCCAGGAGAGCCAGCGTGCCATCCTCCTCCGCTCCGGACGAAGCGTAGAGACCTGCCATGAACGCGTTGTCCATGTACGCACTCATGCTGAAGCCCTGCAGGATGGCTATGGGCAGGAGGAATGCCGTGAGGTACTTCAGCAACGGTTTCCAGTTCTCACGGATGAACCGGAACGTGACGGTAAATTTCTCTCCGAAGTCGCGCCGTTTATACAGCACGATTCCGGGTTCTCTCATTGTTTCCATAAATACGTTTTTTTGGTAAGTAGATATAATAGTATGCGATAAAGGCAGCTGAAAGTGCGATGAGCCCGAAGCGCAGGACGGCAGGGGCATGGGTGTGGCGCGTGAGGAAGCTCTCGATGAACCCTGCCACGATGAAGACGGGGACGGTGCCCACCACAATCTTCATCCCGCGCCGTGCGGCACGCCGGAAGGACACCAGGCGCGGATAGGTGCCGGGGAAGAGCCACCCGTTGCCCATGGTGATGCCCGCCGCTCCGGCAATGATGACGGCGGAAATCTCGAGCGTCCCGTGCAGCCAGATGGCAAGCATCGACTCGCCGAGCACCCCGTGCTGGGCAAAGAAGGTCTGGAAGCAGCCCACCATCACGCCGTTGGTGAAGAGCAGCCACCCCGTGCCAATGCTGGTGAACAGCCCCGCGGCAAAGCAGAGGAACGACACGCGCACGTTGTTGATGGTGATGGCGAGGAACATCGACCCCTCTTCGCCGCCGCTGTAGACCGCCATGGGGTCACCCTTGGCAATGTTGCGCAGCGTCATGTCCACATACCCGTCGCCGAGGATGGTGCGTGCGAAGTTTTCATCGCCCAGCTGGGAGACGACGCCCACGAGCACACTCGTCAGGAAGATGAGGAAGGCATAGAGCAGTTCGCGCCGCGCCCCGTAGACCGCCAGCGGCACCTCGGTGTGCCAGAAGGTGAGTATGCGGCTCCACTTCTCCCGCTTGTTGCGGTACAACTCGTTGTGGAGCGAGGACGCCAGGTTGTTCAGGTAGAGGGTGATGCGCGAGCGGGGGTAGTGGGTCTGCGCGAAAGCCAGGTCCGACGTGAGGTCCACATAGACATCCGCCAGGTGGTCGGGCGACTGCGAGGCGGCACTCTCGACCACCTGCTCTGCCCGGCGCCACTTCTCTATATTCTGACGTATGAAGACAACTTCTTTCACGGTTTCGGCTTTTTCTGGATGATGTAGTGGACAAATGTATGGGTTTTATTATACATTTGCAAACCACGGGGCATAAGTTTGTGCATCCGTCCGCATTTTGTCCGCCTGTCCTGCCGACAGCGGCATGACACCCGGCGGCACCCGTCCCCTAAACAGATTATCCTATGTCACACGACATCATCACCGGACAATACGTCCGCATCGAACAGACCCCGGCGAGCATAGGCACACGGCTGCTCGCCCTGCTCATCGACGACACCCTGATTGCCGTCGTCCTCGTCGGTCTCTCCACGCTGGGGTGGATGCTCAAGCTGACGGGAGCGGCAGAGACCGCCGTCATCCTCCTTGCCCTCGCCTTCCTCGCCTTCTACTCGCTGCTCTGCGAGGTGCTCAACAACGGGCAGAGCGTGGGCAAACGCCTGATGCACCTGCGTGTGACCCGGGTGGACGGGAGCGAACCGACCATCGGCTCCTACCTCCTGCGCTGGCTGCTCTATCCCGTCGACGTGGGCTCCGGCGGCGCCATCGGCCTGATCTCCTCCCTCGTGACGAAGAATCACCAACGTCTGGGCGACCTGGCAGCCGGGACCGTGGTCATCAAGGAGCAGGACTACCACCATCTGCACGTCAGTCTCGACGAGTTCGCCTACGTCAGCGAGGACTACCGGCCCACCTATGTGCAGGCGGCCGACCTGTCGCTCGAGCAGGTCAACGTCATCACCCGTACGCTCGACACCCGCGGCAAGGACCGTGACGACCGCATCCTCCAGCTGTCGCGCAAAATCATCGGGACGCTCCGTCTGCCGGCTGACACCCGTCCGGGGGAACCGCTCCTGCAGACGCTCCTGCGCGACTACCAGTACTACGCACTGGAGGAGCTCTGAGCAATGGACAATGGATAATTGACAATGGACAATGGGGGCCTTCGTCCCCTCTTCCAACAAATCTTGACAACCGGAGTCCATCTATCCCTACCTCTTTTCGTGGGAAAACAGGCGTTGCGCCGTACGGATGGGTTCCCACGTTCGTACGGACGCGTCGCCACGCTCGTGCGGACGCGTCCGTACGGTCGTAGTCACGCGTCCGTACGAAGCTAGGAATATACCCCTACGAAAGCCACTGACTGTCAATTACTTGCAAAACGCCCTTCCGGCAGCGTTCAACGGACGCATCGGTCCTTCAGAAAACACGACATCTCATTTCAATAATATCGGACGTTACGAACGCTCCGGACTGGGTCGCAGGCAGGCTGCAACGGGAGAAATCACACCGGTGGACGGACTCGTGGCAAAGTGACTATTTGTTCGCTGTTTTACATTTATTCACAGCCAAAAGAGTCTCTTCGGGGCAAAACACGGCCTTTATACAACATTTCTCTACTCTTTTGAACCAAAAATACTCCCGTACCACCCTTTTTCGTCCTAACTTCGTAATGCTGTCAGAGGGACGACCGACGTGACCGGATGCCACGATGTACCTCCTACGCAAATACCCAAAACCGATGTTGCGAAATTACTTACTCTACCATCACATATTTCCAAACATCCGGGCGTCTCACGGCGCATGAAGGGAATCCCCCTGACAGTTTTGTTTTCAGACTCTGACGGACTTTATTTAACTTAAATATAATTGTATGAAAATGAATCGTTTCTTATCTCTGAGGAGTATGTGTGGTGTGACGGCTGCGTGTACGACGCTGCTCCTTGGTTCCTGTATCAACGGGTACGACGACGACTGGACCTTCTCGTCGGGCGTGTCGGGCGTCACCCTGACGTCGCCGGCTGCCGACGGGGTGAAGTTCACGCAGAATCCCGAAGGTACGGAGGTCACTGTCGAGTGGCCCGTGGTCATGGGCGCAGGAGGCTATGAGTTCACAGCCTACAACGTCGACGACCCCGAAAATCCCGTCCCGGTAGGCCGTCCGGACACCATCGACGGCTGTTCAAAAAAATTCGCCCTCAAGGAGGACACCAGCTACAAGTTTTACATCCGCTCGCTCGGCAACGAGGAGGCTGGCAACAAGGCTGCCGAGAAGGCGACCGAACTGTCGTACTCCACGCTCCTTGCCACCTATGCGGAAATCCCTGACGGAACCGACCTCACGGAGTGGTTCAAGCAGAACCCCATCCCTGACAGCAGCGAGGAGCTTGCCTACAACCTCGTCCCCGGCGGACACTACACGATGAGCGGAGCGACCGACTTCGGCAGCCACCGCATCACCCTGCGCGGCAACAAGGTGAAGCACCCCATGGTGACCTGCGGTGCGGACGGGACCCTCGCCACGGCGGCAGGCTTGAAGGTCAAGTTCATCGACTTCGACTGCAACGCCAACACCTCGGGCGCCTTCCTCGCCCTGAGCACGACTCCTGACGAATCGACCAAGGTGGCAAGCGGCGAGTATGTCATCAAGGACCCCATCGCCCTCCAGTCATGCCGCATCCTGGACGTGAACAAATACCTCATCTACGACAACAACAAGCAGAAGTACGCCGTGGAGAACCTCTCGGTGAACGATTGCTACGTCCGCATCAACCAGACGGATGTCCTCGTCCTCTTCAAGAAGAGCAGCACCATCAACCTTACGCTCAAGGAGAGCACGCTCTACAGCACTGTGAAGGCAGGGAAGTTCTTCGCTCAAATCAACGGGTCGCGACCCGACAAGATTACCGGCTACGTCGGCGGCTCGTTCAACATCAACTCCTGTACGCTCTATAACATCGCCAACGGCAAGGACTTCGTCAACTGGAACCAGTACCGCGGACGCAACACGATGACACTGAACATCGCCAAGAGCATCATCGTGGACAGCGGCAACACCGGGGACAACAACTTCACCAACAAGATTATGGGAAACGCCAACATGGTGCACAACTTCCGCCTGAACACCTACTGGTGGAACGGTGCCGCCGGGACGGACAAGTTTGACACCTCCACGCTCACGACCGAACCGTTCGTCTACAACGGCGACGGACAGTTTACCGTGACGGGTGCCGACCAGCTTGCCAACCGCACGGGCGACCCCCGCTGGCTGCCTGCCGACACGGAGGACGACTCCGCCGAGTGAACGAACAGGGCTGTCACCCTACCTTATATATAACAGACAGAAGTTCCGCTCGCGCCCGACGCCCCGGCAGACCCGGCAATCCGCCAACGTCTCCCTGCCGTCCCGCCTGCGGAAACAGAATTAAAGACCTGAACTCTTATGCAAACAAGATATATTCTCTACAGTGTATGCCTCGCGGCAATGTGCGCGTCCGTCTCTCCCCTGGAAGCACGCGGAAGCAATGCCCCGGCAACCCAACAACAGCACACAAGGACCATCAAGGGTACGGTGGTCGACGAGACGGGCATGCCCGTCATCGGTGCATCGGTCAAGGCTGAAGGCACCACCGCAGGTGTCATCACCGACATCGACGGGCACTTCACCCTGCAGGTACCTGCCAATGCCAAACTCGTCATCTCCTACATCGGCTATATCTCCCAGACCGTCGCTCCGCAGGACGGCATGAAGGTGACCCTGCGCGAGGACATGATGAAACTCGACGAAGTGGTCGTCGTGGGTTACGGTACCCAGAAGATGAAGAACGTCACGGGTGCCATCGAGGTCATCAAGCCCGATGAAATCAAGGACCTCTCGGTGGGTAACCTCAGCGCCGCCCTGGGCGGACTCATCAACGGACTCAGCTCCAGCGGCGGCTTCGGCCGTCCCGGTGAGGCTGCGACCCTGCAAATCCGCCAGGCAAAGGTGGCTTCCGCCTATGCCGGCAAGGGTGGAGAGACCAGCGCGTCGCCGCTCTATGTCATCGACGACTTCGTGACCGACGAAGAGGCGTTCAACAACCTCGACGCTGACGAGGTGGAGAGCATCACCGTCCTGAAGGACGCTTCGGCTGCCGTCTACGGCGCCCGCGCCGCACAGGGTGTCGTGCTCGTGAAGACCAAACGCGGGCAGGTGGGCGCCCCGAAGATTTCCTACAGCGGACAGTTCGGTGTCACCGACGCCGTCTACCGCACGAAGATGCTGTCCGCCTATGACCAGGGCGCCATCTGGAACGCCATACGCGCAGCGCGTACCTCCACCGACGAAGAGTCGTCGGAAGTGCAGAAGGACCTCTTCCAGGCAGACGAACTGGCTGCCATGCGCGGTCTCAACTATGACCTCCTCGACCAGGAGTGGAAGGCTGCCTTCACCCAACGCCACAGCCTCAACATCAACGGCGGTACGGAGAAAGCCACCTACTTCGCCGGCATCTCCTACTTTGACCAGGACGGTAACATCGGCCGCCTGAACTACGACCGCTGGAACTTCCGTGCCGGGGTGAACGCCAACATCAGCAAGTGGTTCAAGGCTTCGCTCCAGCTGTCGGGCGACTACGGCGAGACCAACAAGGCAAAGAACGGACTCTCCGGCGGCGGCACCGACTTGGACTTCAACACGCTGCTGACCCATCCGCGCTGGGTGCCCGACTACGTCGGCGGGATGCCCCTCGTGCAGTCGGGCATGCAGAATGAGCCTCCGACGGACCTGAACCTCTACAACTTCAGCGCCGTACAGAACTCCCCCGACAACATCGAGAACCAGTCGTCGAACATGACCATCAACAGTTCCGTGGAGTACGACTTCGGCTGGAGCAACCTCCTCAAGGGCCTGAAGCTCAAGGCTACCTACTCCAGGAGCATCAGCAACGACAAGGGCAATGAAACCGGTACGAGCGTGACCGTCTACCAGATGCTCAACCGCACCGGCAGCGGGGCGCACCTCTACACCGGCGCTGACGCCGATTACTCGGAAAACAACCTGCGCCCCATCGAGGTGAACAACGGCAACAACCTCAGTCGCAGCAACATCAAGAGCGACAACTACCAGGTGAACCTCACGGCAAGCTACGCCCGCGAGTTCGGCCTGCACAACGTGAGCGCCCTGTTCTCCATCGAGAAGAGCGAGGCGGAGACGGAGGATGTGCTCGCCCGTGTCAGCGACCCCTATAAGTTCACCGACGGCTCCTCGAAGTCAGCCTACGGCTCTCCCTACGCCAACTTCGGACGCAGCGAGTCGGGCATGCTCTCCTACGTGGGACGTCTGAACTACTCGTATGCCGACCGCTACCTCTTCGAATTCCTCATCCGCTCCGACGCGTCGACCAAGTTCGCCCCGAAGAACTACTGGGGCACCTTCCCGTCGTTCTCCGCCGGATGGGTTGTGTCGGAAGAAGGTTGGTTCAAGGACCACGTGAAGTTCATGGACTTCCTCAAGGTACGCCTCTCCTTTGGTATCCTGGGTAAGGACAACATCCAACCGTGGCGGTGGACCCAGCTCTACAACGTCGACCAGGGCAAGGGAGCCGTCTTCGGCAACAACAGCCAGATGAGCGACAAGGGTCCGGGCTCCAAGACCGGCGATGCCCCCAACCCCGACGCCCACTGGGACAAGAGCTACAAGACGAACCTGGGCTTCGACATGCGCTTCCTCAACAGCCGCCTGTCTGTGAACCTCGACGCCTATCTGGACAAGAACCGCGACATGTTCATGAACCGTACGGGAGCCTCCAACTTCCCGTCCACCGTGGGTACGCAGCCGACGGCAGAGAACTTCGGCGCCATCGACGCCTGGGGTGTGGAACTGTCACTGGGCTGGCGCGACAACATCGGCAAGGACTTCAAGTACCACGTGAAGGTGAACACCGGCTATAGCGACAACCGCATCAAGAAGATGGCATGGCCCAACCGCATCGAACTGGACGGCGCCCGTCCCAATGAGCGTTCCGACCGCGGCACGTGGGGCTATGAGTGCATCGGCATGTTCCGCAGCTACCAGGAGATTCAGGAGTACTTCACGACCTATGGCATCACCAACTACCTGGGCAACACCATCAAGGACGTGCACCCCGGTATGCTCATCTACCGCGACATACGCGGCGCACAGAACCAGGACGGCACCTGGCAGCCGGCAGACGGCATCATCAACGACAACGACCGTATCGAAATCTCCCACCGGGCTAGCAACACCTACGGCTTCACCGTGAACCTCGGCGCCGAGTGGAAGTCCCTCTCGCTGAGCGCGCAGTTCAACGCGAACTGGGGCGGCTATGACCTCGTGGACAAGTCGGCATACTACCTGAAGAAAGGCTACAAGGACGTGCTCTACACCAACATGCCCTCGTTCTGGAGCGACATGTTCGTCTATGAGGACATCAAGGACGCCCAGGGCAACGTCACCGTACCCGCCAACCGCGACGCACGGTTCCCGAACCTCCGCTACATGGATGTGAACAGCCAGGCGTCCACGTTCTGGAAGGTGAGCGCTACCTCCATCAGCCTGCGCAACATTACCCTTGCCTACACGCTGCCCAAGGACTGGACATCCCTTGTGGGCATCGAGAGCTGCCGACTGAACTTCACGTGCCAGAATGCCATCAGCTTCACCAGCCCCTATCCCGACCACTTCATGAACCCGTGGGCAGGAGCATACGGCAAGTATCCCAACCTGCGCAAATACACGTTGGGCGTAAACATCTCATTCTAAAAACAACGACACTATGAACAACTACAACTATAAGGGCGCCGCCGCCCTCCTGTGTGCAGCCCTCTGCCTGGGCAGCTGCAGCGACCAGTTCCTGCAGGACAAGAAGTCCTACGGCAGTTTCGGCGCCGCTACCATCTATGAAGACTACGACGGTGCAAAGACACGCATCGACTACCTCTACAACCTCCTGCTGCCCGTCTCCGCCAGTGGCATAGACTACGACACGCCCAGCACGGGTGTGGCGGACATCTACTCGAAGTCAACCGAGGAGTTCGCCGGACTGTCCGCATTTGTCAACCCGGAGACCATCGTCGACTATACCAACGTGCAGGACCTCATCTTCCGCGAGACCAAGAACGTCAGCCCCTACGGACGCATCCGCGAGTGCAACGACATCATCGAGGGAGTGGAGGGCAGCAAGTCCCTCAACGAGGAGCAGAAGCACGAACTGCTCGGTCAGGCGTACTTCTTCCGCGCCTGGTGCTACTACCGCCTGGTGAAAGTCTACGGCGGTGTGCCCATCATCGACCACGTGCAGAATCCCATCGTAGGCAATGACGGCGGAAACGAACTCGTCGTACCCCGTTCGACCACGAAGCAGTGCATCGACTTCATCTGCGCCGATCTCCAGAAGGCTGCCGACTACCTGCCGGCAGCATGGCCCTATGCCGGGGAAGACTTCGGACGGGTCACCGCAGGGACAGCGCTCGCACTGAAGGGACGCACCCTGCTGCTGTGGGCGAGCCCGCTCTTCAACCGCGCCGACGACAAGCAACGGTGGGCAGACGCCTACGAGGCAAACAAGGCTGCCATCGACAAGCTCGACGAGAGCGGTGTCTTCGGTCTTGCCTACGAGGGCAATCCCGGCGTGAACGCCACGAACTGGGGCAAGATGTTCGTCAACTACACCGGCTCTGACGGCTCGAAGTCCGAAGCGGTCTTCGTCACCCTGTACAACAAGATTCCGTGGGTCGAAGCATCCGACTACCATAAATACAACAACTGGGAACACACCGTCCGTCCGAAGAACGCCATGGGCGGCGGAGGACTGACACCGACGTCCGAAATCGTCGACCTCTTCCCCATGGCTGACGGCAAGCGCGCAGGCGAGTCGGCCTACACATACGACAAGCAGTGCTTCTTCCTCAACCGCGACCCGCGTTTCTACCGCACCTTCGCCTTCCCGGGCGTACGCTGGCGCTTCACGGGCAACCCGTCCGCCAACAGCAAACCTGCCGGGAACAACGGACAGGTGTTCGACTATCCGTACAACGGTGAGGACTATGCCTTGTGGAACTATGCCTGGTACGAGGACGAGAGCAACGAGCAGAACCCCGGCAAGAGCGGCTTTACCGCCGACGGACTTGCCGGCTCACATACCGGCGTGTATGTCAACAAGCGCAGCGACGACCTCGATGTGAACGAGACGCCGCTCTACACCTTCAACATCCAGGCAGCGTCCAACGGCGCCCCGTCCGGCTTCAAGCAGTCTGCCGCTCCCTACATGGAGATACGCTATGCCGAGGTGCTGCTCAACCTCGCCGAGGCTGCATGCGGTACGGGCGACGCCGGACACATGAACGAAGCCTACGAGGCGTTGAAGCGCATCCGCTCGCGTGTCTATCCGTCAGAGCTGGCAGCGAAGGATTACGGACTCGATGCCTCCATCCGGAGCGACCGTGCCCGTCTGTTCTCAGCCATCCTCTACGAACGTCAGCTGGAACTTGCCTACGAGGGCAAACGCTTTGACGACATGCGCCGCTGGATGCTCTGGGACGGCGGTCAAGGTCAGGAGGCCCTGAAGGCATCGTGGAAGCTCACGGGCTTCGGCGGGAACACCTGCCAGTACCTGGGCGTAGCTCCGCTCAACGGCACACGCCGCCACACCATCGAGGTCTACACGGCGAAATTCACTGCCGAGGAAAAGAACGGCTCGGACCCGCTCTACACCCTGCGTCCGTCTGCCATCAACCTGACCCGTGCCGGACTGACGGCAGAGCTGACAGGCAACGCTGCCGAACCGGTGAAGGAACTGACCGACAAGAACGTCCTCTCGCTGGTGAACTTCTACCGCAACAACCAGCTGACGCGCAAGGACTACAACGCCGACGGCAACTCCGTGGAGAACGTCATCCGCTTCAAGCCCAACTGTTACTTCATCGGCTTCAAGCAGAACATGATGCAGAACAACACGACACTGGAACAGACCGTCGGCTGGACCGACATCAACCGTGGCGGTGCTGACGGTACGTTCGACCCCCTGGCGGAGTGAAAAGGGGGAAAGACTTGAAATAATACGTAAGATGCCTCTTACGTTTGTATGACAAAAGTTCAAAAAGTAGAAAAGCCCTGTCTGTGAAGATGGGGCTTTTCGTTTGTTGGTCAACGGACGCCGGAAGGCGGGAATCCGGTCCGTCCGTGCAAGTAGCTTGGCTCTCCGTACTTGCAGGCAAATGCCTGCCGGGTGCTCAATAGGAGACGGAGACCTCCATGCCGGCTTCCCGGACGAGGGCGGCTATGCGGTCCAGCTCCTCGGGAGTTGCCTTCTGCAGGTTCTGGTCGGGTGTCTCCCGGTCGATGGTGTAAATCATCACCTGACGGGGAGCAATGTCGCGCACGGCATCGAGCCAGGGGAGGACGTAGTGGTCTGTCGTGTTGTCCACCGAAAGTCCGTCGTGCGTACCCTTCAAGAACATGGTCTGGATGATGAGCTGCCCCTCGAACGCCTTCATCCGGCTGATGATTTCGTTCACATCATAGGCTCCCGTCGGCCGGTCCACCCGGCGGATGTATTCAGGGTCGACGGTGTCGAGCTTGAGGATGTTGTTGTCGATACGCTTGAGTGCCTCCACCACTTCGGGACGGAAGAGCATGGTTGAGTTACTGAGCACGCTCACCTTCGCTTTCGGGAAGTAACGGTCGCGCAGCGCCAGCGTGTCGTCGATAATTCCGGCAAAACGCGGATGGGCGGTCGGCTCTCCGTTCCCGGCAAAGGTCAGCACGTCGGGTGCCGGTCCGTTCGCCTGCATGTCCTGCAGACGGGCCTCGAGCGCCTCCCGCACTTCCTCCCTTGTCGGTCTTCGCTGACGCGGACGGAAGTCGGCATTGAATCCACACTCACAATACACACAGTCGAACGTGCACACTTTGCCGTCGGCAGGCATCAGGTTGATGCCCAGTGAGACTCCCAACCTGCGGCTGTGTACCGGTCCGAAGATGGGAGCAGGATAGATAATGGTTGACATAGTAGCATCAGTTTATTAAGTTCGCGGAACAAAGAAACGGCTTTTTCAGGAAAAGTCGTGCAGGGGAGGGAGGGAAAATGCGTATTTACCTTATCCATCTCCAAACAGACATGAAACCTGATTTGAAGAACTACCTTCCCTTTCTCCCTTTTCCCCCTTCCTCATCCTCTCACCAACACCTTCCTCAACCCCACACCGACGCCTTGCGCATCTCCTTTTGCCGAGATGAGCAAGACGGTAGTGACACTTTGAGCAAGACGACGCGGCGAGATGAGCATGCCAGAAACAGGGCTTATGCACGGAGTGACAACGGATTGCTGAAAAGGGAGACAGGGGGAAGCGCATCTCCTTGTGACGAGATGAGCAAGAGGGGAGTCTGATGATGGGGAAAAAGAGGGGTAAGGGGGAGTTTTGCAGGCGGATTGCTGCGGAAGGCGATACAAAAATAGGCATTTCCCGGGATAAAACCAAGGAAATGCCTACATCCGCCGTACCTCAAGTTCGAGCTTCAGAACCTTCCGTAGTGGATATTGATTTCCCGGACGACATAGTCCTGCGCTCCGGCACGATGGAAAGGCTCGTTCGCGTAGAACGCCTCGACCTCCTCCTGCGTATCCGCAAAGACAATGTTCACCACGCCCGTCATGTCGGCATAGAGCGCACTCATCACGATGCGTCCGGCATCCATCCACTGCTGCGTGTATGCCATGTGGGTCTGAAGCAACTCATCGTTGATTTTCTCGGGAGCGATGAGGACTCCCGTCACTAAAAACTGTTTCATGTTGAATCGATATTTAAAGTTCATAATACTTAAAACGTCACCTTCAGTTGGACATACAGGTCCTGCTTGTTCCTCCCCTCGATTTCCTGCGTTCCGGAGCCGATGCGGTCGCGGTCAAAATAGCCGGTATAAACATACTTGACAATGACTGTCAACAAACTGTTGATATCGTACCTTCCCCACAGGTATCCGTGGACACCCTCTCCCTCGTATGCAGGAAACGAGTAGGTGTAGAGCAAGCCGCGTTCGTAGGCATAAATCCTTGTATCATAACCGTCTGTATGAAAATAGCCTCCACCTGCCTCGCACTCCCATCCTCCGGCAGCAGGCTTCAGGCCGATTGCCTGTGTCAGCTGATAGCCCTGTTCATTTCCCTTGTCCGACGCCCCGTTTTGAACATAGTCCAGCGTCGTTTTCAACAGGCACGCCGACGTTGCCTGCCACCGCCATTGTCCCTTGCCCGTATGCCGACGGACGGTAACCGGTCCTTCCGCTGATTCCTTCCGGTCCGCCAGGACATCCCGTTCACGCTGCTTGTAGCGATAGCGCAACAGCCAGTCGCTCTTCTTCCCACACTTCCCGACGAGTTGCACGAAGGCTTCCGTGCCCTTGCTGCGTGGGAAGGAGACCCGGTAGCGCGGAGCCGGAAAGCGGAACCAGTCGGTGTATGCCGTCAGTTTCAGATCTCTTCCCGGCAGCCACTCCAACCCGGCGTACAACCCGTCTTCATTGCGCACCCGGCTTCCTTCGCCGAACGAACGTGCAAAGATGCCTTCATAGTCCTTCGCATAGTGTCTGTGGAGCAGGAGCAGGTGGAGTGCCGTCAGCGGACGGTAAGCCAACGTGTGGAGTGCCGCCACCGCTCCATTCCCGCTCACTGCCGTCTCTCCCGCAAACGACCAGCGGTGCAGGTCCAGCCGGTAGTCGGCACCGACGGCTGCGAACTGCCGCCCGCGGGGGTCATGCTGCTGGTAGTAGAACTGCGGTTTCAACACCTTGTCGAAAACGGTATAAACACCTGTCAGTCCAATGTGCCAACGGACAGCGTCGTATGATAAATGGATTCCTGTCAGCTGATTATGTACGTCATGTTTCTTCTCCATCTCGGAGCGTGTACGGTGGAGTCCGTCAGTTTTCAACGCAGTTATGAACCCATGCTTCAGGGTGGCATCCTGACGACGGAACGAGTAGAAGGCTGCCAGTCCCCAGCCTCCCTTCTGCCAGGCGACCGCCAATCCGCGCAAGTAATCCTGCTCGCTGGTCGAGGCATGCCGGGTGATGCCTTCGCCGCGGCTGCCTGCTCCGTCCATGACGGTCTGTTTTCCCGACGCGAAGCGTGTGTTTACGACCAGCCCCTGCCCGAAACGCAGGCGGTAGTCGCCCAGCGCCACCGTGTGCAAGGGACCGACATCGTGCAGGAGCACATAGGCGGAAGCATAATCATAGCCTTTGTTGCCTGCCGCGAAGAAGGGTTCCCCGGCATCATTCTCCAGGGTGAACCCTGCCGTCAGCCGTTCACCGGACGCCAGACGGTAGCGCAGGGAGTGGTAGAACCGGCTGCCCAGATAACGCCGGTTCGGATAGCGTTGCAGCACCTCGGGCGGATAGGTGTAATAGCCTTTGCGGTAGTAGAAGGGGATATCGACACGTGCCACTGCTTCCTGCCGTCCGTGTCGCAACACCTCGCGCCAGGGGAAGGGGACGGCACCTTTCTCTTCCACCGGACGGCAGACGACAAACAGCGACAGCATGGCACGTGTCTCATAGTCCACGCCTGCAACCAGCTGCAGCTCGGAGAAGTCCGCCAGGGGACCATACGTATGAAGGTAAGTCAGGATATGGCTGATCTGAACCGGGGAAAGAAAGGGAAGCTGTTCGAGCTGTTCCCGTGTCGCCGTGTTGAGATTGAACGGGTGTGCATGGAGTTCGGCAAGTTCGTCCCATTGGTCTGCGGACGTCTCTTCATCTGCCGTCAGCCGTTCGAGGAAGTCCTCCCACTTCATGGTCTGTGCGCACAGCTTATCAACAGACATTGACAGCAACAGCACACTTATCAACAAGCCTTTCAACAGGAAGGCGGACGGTCGTGGAAATCGGACTGAAAGCTCTCTATTCATGAGGATTAGGTTAAAGCGGAAATACCCGGATTGGCAACGTCATGCCCGGTTATGAACGTCACGATACGTTCATGTCGACCAAGCACTGTTCAAAGTTAGCCTTAGTCCGTAAGATAGCAAAAGTTTCAGGGCTGAATTTCAAGTGCGGGCGCACTTTCCGGCGGGTCAGAGCTGTCCGCTCTCCACCATGAGGATGACGCGCTCGGTCAGCGCATCGTCTGCGTCGGGGTCATATTCCTTCTTCAGGCTCGCGCCGAACATGGAGGCAAAGGTCTGGTAGAAGCCTGCACGGAAGGGACCGACAAAGGCTTTCACGAGTTCATAGCTCGTCTGGTTGCACTCCCGGTCGACCAGTTTGATGAGCAGTTTTCCCTGGGAGAAGGTGAGCTTTTTCATCATGGGGGTGTATTGTTCCTTCAATCCTTTCTCCACCCGCTTGATGTGTTCTTCGCGTGCCTTTCCCTCGGGCAGCGTCTGCATGTATTCATAGGTCTCTATCAGTATCTGGTTAATCATCCGTGCCAGAGGCAACGTGCGCTTCACGTCGCGGACGAGTTTATAGTATGCCCGCTCGCTCCGCCGGCTTTTGAACGTCAGGGGCGGATAGACACGCAGCGGATAGAAGTCCACGCGTGTGATGCTGTCGCCCTCGTACACCGTCCGGCTGACGGTAAGCCGTGCCGGGGGAGGGACGTTCCTCTTCTGTGCTGCTGCCGGAATCGCGCAGGACAGGAGGAGGATGAAAGCCATCTTTTCAGCGATTGTTGCCATAAGGTTATAAACAGTTTGTTGATATACGTCAGCCGATGAGCAGCTTCCTGGCGAACTCCCAGATGATGATGCCTGCCGTGACGGACACATTGAGCGAGTGCTTCGTCCCGTACTGGGGTATCTCCAGGCAGCCGTCGCAGGAGTCCACTACCTCCTGACGGACGCCCTTCACCTCGTTGCCCAGCACCACGGCATAACGTCCGTCCGGCTCGGGAGACCAGCGGTCGAGCATCGTACTGCCTTCCGCCTGCTCCACGGCAAGGACCGTATAGCCGTCTTGCTTCAGCCGGGAGACAGCCTCCAGCGTATCTTTATAATAGGTCCATGCCACACTGTCTTCTGCTCCCAGCGCGGTCTTGTGTATCTCCGGTTGGGGAGGGGTTGCCGTGATGCCGCACAGGCAGATGCCTTCCACACGGAACGCGTCCGACGTGCGGAACACCGAACCGACATTGTGCAGGCTGCGCACGTCATCGAGTACGACTACCAACGGCATCTTCTCGGACTCCTTGAACTCGTCCACCGTCAGACGGTTCATCTCGGTTATCTTCAGCTTTCTCATGAAGGATGATTTGTTTATCTGATGCAAAAGTAACATCTATTCCGGCAATAAGAAAGGATGGACTGCAAAGAATTGACCGACGGACCTGAAGCTCCCGTCCTCCTGTCGATAACCTGTCAAAAGCGTGTTCAAACCCTGTCGAAATAATGTGCACACAATGGGGGAGAAAAATGTTGGAGTTCTCGGCGGAATGTCTATACCGTCACGGAAACGGAATGAGCAACTATTTCCGGCAGAAGTTGCAACACATGTTTCAACAGCCTTTTCACACGCCTGACGGCTGCCGACAGCCTAAAACTTATTGACAACAGGAGTTATCGACGCTTTGTCAATAAGGGAAGAACAGTAGCTCAGTATCAAGTCCTTTCACCATTTATACTGTGTCGATAAGCTCTTCATAACCTCGTACCGGATGCTTATAACTTCCTGTGCAAGTAAAAGGCTCACTTTCTTCCGACACTATCAACACTCCATCATTATCATCATATTTCTTCTTCAAAGAAAGAATAAAGAATAATAATAAGATGTTATGTCGATAACGGGGGAGTGGAAAACAAAGCTCCACGGAGGGAGCACCCGGTCGGGGTGGCAGCGTCCGTGGAGCAGAGAGGGGGAAGAGTGCGGGTCAAAGCCCGAGGTGGGCGGAGATGTCCAGCATGCGCTCGATGGGGCGGAGGGCACGGGCGGCAATGTCGGGAGCCACCTCGATGGCGGGGGACTCGTCGCGCAGGCAGGCATAGAGCTTCTCCAGCGTGTTCAGCCGCATGAAGTTGCACTCGTTGCAGGCACAGGTCCCGGCATTCGGAGGTGCGGGGATGAACTCCTTGTCGGGGCACTGCTTGCGCATCTCATGCAGGATGCCGGACTCGGTGGCGACGATGAATTGCCGACGGTTGCTCTTCACGGCGTGTCGCAGCAGGGCTGCCGTGGAGCCGACGACGTCCGCTAGCTTCAGGACGGCACCCTTGCACTCGGGATGGGCGAGGACCTCGGCATCGGGATAAGTTGCCTTCAGCTCCACAATGCGCTCCACGGAGAACTGTTCGTGCACGTGGCAGGCACCGTCCCAGAGCAGCATTTGGCGCCCTGTGACGGCGTTGATGTAGTTGCCCAGGTTGCGGTCAGGATCGAAGATGATGGGCGTGTCCTGCGGAAAGCTTTCCACAATCTGACGCGCGTTGCTCGAGGTTACTACCACGTCAGTGAGTGCCTTGACGGCAGCGGACGTGTTGACATAGGAGATGACCGTGTGGTCCGGATGTTCGCGGACGAACTCGGCAAAGCGGTCGGCAGGACAACTGTCGGCGAGCGAACAGCCTGCTGCCAGGTCGGGGACAAGCACTTTCTTGTCGGGACAAAGGATTTTGGCTGTCTCGCCCATGAAGTGTACGCCGCACATCACGAGGATGTCGGCATCGCAACGAGATGCCCACTGTGCGAGGGCAAGGCTGTCGCCCACGAAGTCGGCAAGGTCCTGGATCTCGCCTTCCTGGTAGTAGTGTGCCAGGATGACGGCATTCTTCTCTTTACGTAACCGGTTGATTTCTTCTTTCAACATCATGATAAGTTTGTGTTTGTCGGGGCGACCCGGACGGACCGTCCCGTGGGTTTATGGATAGGGGGACGCACGACGGGGTACGTCCGTTCTGTGTCTTTTCAACAGCTATCGTCCGTGCGCTGTGAACAGGTTTGCTGACAGGGGATGTCGATAAGGGCGGACGCTGGATGGAGCCGTCAGCCCTTCCGCAGGAACTCCACCAGACGCTCCACGGCACGCGCACGGTGGCTGATGTGGTTCTTCACGTCGCCCAGTTCGGCAAAGGTGCGGTCGTAGCCTTCGGGGATGAAGACCGGGTCGTAGCCGAAACCTCCGTCGCCGTGTGGTTCCGTAGCGATGGTTCCGCGGACGATGCCTTCGAACTCATGCACCTCCCCGTCGAGGATGAGGGCGATGACGGTGCGGAAACGGGCACGTCGGTCGGTCACCCCTTCCATGCGGGAGAGTAGCTTCTTCATGTTCGCCACGGAGTCGTGTCCCGCTCCGCCGGCATAGCGTGCCGAGTAGACGCCCGGTTCGCCGTCGAGTGCGGCTACTTCCAGTCCGGTGTCGTCGGCAAAGCAGTCCATGCCGTAGTGTTCGTGGATGTAGCGCGCCTTGATGAGGGCGTTTTCTTCGAGGGTGGTTCCCGTTTCGGGGATGTCGGTGTGGCAACCGATATCGTTCAGGCTCATCAGGCTGACCGACGTGCCGAGCATCGCGGACACCTCTTCCAGCTTGTGGGCATTGTTGGTGGCAAATACAAGTTTCTTTTCCATGATGGGTGTGTCTGGTTGAACAAAAAGCCGCAGACCCCCAAGGCAGGGAGCTGCGGCTGTCAGAATACAGGTTTAGTATGTACAGTATGAAGTCATTGAAAACTGGTTATTTCACTTTTATCTTGTCGAAGCCCTCGCCGAACACGCCGATGACGGCACTCTGGGAGATGAAGGCATTCGGGTCTATCGCCTTGACCAGGCGGAAGATGTTGGTCGACTCGCGTTTCTTCGCCAGTACGACGATGACCTTGACGCCGTTCTTGCTGTACCAGCCGGTGCCGTCGAGCAGCGTCACGCCGCGGTGTGCCTGGAAGACGATGGCATCGGATATCTTCTCATACTCCTTGGAGAAGATGAGGAACTGCACGGACTGGCGGGCGTTGTTGACCACGTAGTCGATGCAGAGTCCGATGACGACGAGCGTACAGTAACCGAATGCCATCTTCTCGATGGTGTAGCCGGGAATGAACGAGGAGGAAGAGATGATGCAGATGTCGCAGAGCATCGTCATGCGTCCGAAGGTCACGTCACGGTACTTGTTCACAATGGCGGCGATGATATCCGTTCCGCCCGTGCTGCCGTTGTGGGTAAACGCCATGCCCAGTCCGATACCGCAGAGGGCGGCGCCGATGATGCACGCCATGAAGGGTTCGTCGCCCACGAGCGAGAGAGCCTGTCCCTGGTCGTCGACAATGATGCGCTGGAAGAACCACAGCAGCACGTAGAGCACGGCTATGCCGTAGATGGTCTTCACACAGAACTTCCACCCCAGTATCTTCAGGGCAAAGATGAGCAGGACAATGTTGATGAGCACATACGTGTTCTGGATGGGGATGTCCGTCGCATAGTACACGATGGCGGAGATACCCGTCACGCCACCCGTAGTGATCTTGTTGGGGATGAGGAATCCCGCCCACCCGAAGGAGTAGAGAATCAACCCCAGTGTGATGAACAGATAGTCCTTCATCTCTGTCCACATGTTGGTGATGCGAATTGGTTTGAATTTGTTCATACTATACTTGATGTTTAAAGATTGTTGTTACAGAAGACGTGTCGGGTCTGTTTCCCTTGCCAGGTCTTTACCCGAGTACCATATTGATGATTTTCTTCGGTACGATGATGACCTTCCGGACGGTCTTTCCCTCCAGATACTTCTGCGAAGCCTCATGCTCGCGCACCGTCTGTTCGATGGTGGCATTGTCGGCATCGGCAGGGAAGTCGAGCGTGAAGCGTGCCTTGCCGTTGAACGACACGGTGTACCTCACCACATCCTCCTTCAGGTATTCCTCGTTGCAGACGGGCCACTGTGCGTCGCAGACGCTCGTCGTGTGTCCCAGAGCCTCCCACAGCTCCTCGCAGAGGTGGGGTGCGAAGGGGGCAAGCAGCACCACGAGGTCGGACAGGACAGCCCGCTTGTTGCACTTCAGCTGGCTCAGCTCGTTGACGCAAATCATGAACGCGCTCACCGAGGTGTTGTAGGAGAAGTTCTCTATGTCGACCGTCACCTTCTTGATGAGCTTGTGGATGGACTTCAGCTCGTCGCGCGTCGGTTCGCCGTCTGTCGGAAGGAACTCGTCCTTGCGGCTGTAGAAGAGCGACCAGAGCTTCTTCAGGAAGCGGTGTACGCCGTCGATGCCGTTCGTGTCCCAGGGCTTCGACTGCTCCACGGGACCGAGGAACATCTCATACATGCGCAGCGTGTCGGCACCGTATTTCTCGACAATCATGTCGGGGTTCACCACGTTGTACATCGACTTGCTCATCTTCTCCACTGCCCATCCGCAGACGTACTTGCCATCTTCGAGGATGAACTCTGCCGTGGCGTATTCCGGACGCCAGGCCTTGAAGGCTTCCAGGTCGAGCACGTCGCCCGAGACGATGTTCACGTCCACGTGGATGGGGGTGACGTCGTATTGGTCCTTCAGTCCCAGGGAGACGAAGGTATTGGTATCCTTGATGCGGTAGACGAAGTTGCTCCGTCCCTGAATCATGCCTTGGTTGACGAGTTTCTGGAACGGCTCTTCCTTCACGCTCACGCCGAGGTCGAAGAGGAACTTGTTCCAGAAGCGCGAGTAGATGAGGTGCCCCGTGGCGTGCTCCGTTCCGCCCACGTAGAGGTCTACGTTCTGCCAGTAGGCGTCCGCCTGACGAGACACCAGTTCGTGGTCGTTGTGCGGGTCCATGTAGCGCAGGTAGTAGGCGGACGAGCCTGCAAAGCCCGGCATGGTATTCAGTTCAATGGGGAAGACCGTCACGTTGTCAATGCGGCTGTTCTCGGTGACGCAGCGGTTCACCGTGTCCCAAGCCCAGCGCGTGGCGTGGCCCAACGGCGGCTCACCCGTCTCCGTGGGGAGGAACTTCGCCACCTCGGGCAGTTCCAGCGGAAGGCAATCCTCGTCGATCATGTAGGGAATCCCGTCCTTGTAGTATACGGGGAAAGGTTCTCCCCAGTAGCGTTGGCGGCTGAAGATGGCGTCGCGCAGACGGTAGTTCACCTTCACACGTCCCAGGTTGTGCTCCTTCACGTACTCCTTCGTGCGTGCGATAGCTTCCTTCACCGTCAGTCCGTTGAGCACCAGTCCGCATCCTCCCGTAGCTCCCTCGCGCGGCGAGTTGGTCATGATGCCCTCCTTGGCGTCGAAGCTCTCTTCACTGACGTCGCAGCCTTCAATCAGCGGACGGATTTCCAACCCGAAGTGCTTGGCGAAGGCATAGTCGCGGCTGTCGTGTGCAGGCACTGCCATGATGGCTCCCGTACCATATCCGGCAAGTACGTAGTCGCTTATCCACACGGGGATGGCTTCGCCCGTCATCGGGTTGACGGCATACGAGCCCGAGAACACACCCGTCACGCGGCGGTCGGCGATGCGTTCGCGCTCGGTACGCTTCTTGGTTGCCTCCAGGTAAGCCTCTACCTCGGCACGTTGGCTGTCGGTGGTCACCTGCGGCACCAGTTCGCTTTCAGGAGCGAGCACCATGAACGTCACACCGAAGATGGTGTCGGCACGCGTGGTGAAGATGGTGAATTCCACCTCGCTGTCCTTGATGCGGAAGCGCATCTCCGTACCCTCGGAACGTCCGATCCAGTTGCGTTGCGTCTCCTTGAGCGAGTCGGTCCAGTCGAGGGTGTCCAGTCCTTCCAGCAGACGCTGTGCATAGGCTGACACGCGGAGGCACCACTGGCGCATCTTCTTCTGCACCACGGGGTATCCGCCACGTTCCGACACGCCGTCGACCACTTCGTCGTTGGCAAGCACCGTTCCCAGCTGCGGGCACCAGTTGACCATCGTCTCGCCGAGGTAGGCGATGCGGTAGTTCATCAGTGTCTCCTGTTGCTGACGCTCGTCCATGGCTCTCCATTCGTCGGCTGAAAAGCTCAGCTCCTCGCTGCACGCAGCGTCCACGCCCTCGGTTCCGGCAGTCTCGAACGCCTTCACCAGTTCGCTGACGGGGCAGGCGCGGTTGAGCCGGTTGTCGTAGTAGCTCTCGAACATGCGTTGGAACGCCCATTGCGTCCAGTGGTAGTATGACGGGTCGCAGGTGCGCACCTCGCGGCTCCAGTCGAAGGAGAAGCCTATTTTGTCGAGCTGCTCGCGGTAACGGTTAATGTTGTTCACCGTGGTGATGGCGGGGTGCTGTCCCGTCTGTATGGCATATTGCTCGGCAGGCAGTCCGTAGGCATCATAGCCCATGGGGTTGAGCACGTTGAAGCCCTGCAGGCGTTTGTAGCGTGCGTAGATGTCCGAAGCGATGTAGCCGAGTGGGTGTCCCACATGCAGTCCCGCTCCCGAAGGATAGGGAAACATGTTGAGAACGTAGAATTTCTTCTTTGTGGAGTCTTCTGTCACGCGGTAAGTCTGTCGTTCGACCCACCGTTGGTGCCATTTCTTCTCAATCTCTCTGAAATTGTATTCCATTGCGATGTATTTGTTTTGGTGTTACGTTCTTGTTCAGCGGAAGCGTTGCCGTCAGCCGACGGTTCTGCCCCTTCTTTACTAATAATGTGCAAAGATAGATGTTTCGGGCGAAGAATGAAGTTTCTCTCCCCCGTAAATAATCTAAATGGCTACTTCTGTGGCATTTCTCTCTCTTTTCCTCCCTGTTTGTCCGTTGTCAGGCGGACGAAAGCGTCCCTACCACCGTGTGGGGCTGTCTGTACGAAAGCAGGGATGTGCCGAAACTTCTGAATGTAAGGATATTTAAAAATTACGTGCAATTTCCGTGTTCGAAAACGGTCTTTTGAGTCTCTTTGCTTGATGTAGGTCAATAAAACGGGCTTTTTATGTTGAAAAGCATATTTTCGCTTGTTGATAATTCCAAATGCCCTTATCTTTGCATCGTGATTAAAGGTCATAAGGATAACAAACGAACAAAAGACGCTCTGCGAAGAGCAAGTTCAATAGGTAGTAAAAGGTAAAAAGATTTCGATTTTTAATCAAGTGCTTGAATGTTGTGCATAGGGATTTACAACATTTTTAGTTACTTGTCAATTTTCACGTAGTGAAGTAAGAATTTACTAGAATTTGAGAGATTTGAAATGATTAAGGAGAACTCCCGGGCTTGCGAGAAGTCCGGGAGTTTTTGTTATGTACGCTCGGCATGAGTCCACAAAAAAAGCCGCCCGTAGTTTCACAACCGGGGCGGCTCGATAGTCTAACTAATCAATTATAACATTTAAAGATCTGTGCTTATTTCCTATTAGTTGTAGGTTGAATAGCCTGTGTTTGTTTTACAGCTTCCCTCCGCGGGCCTTGACGCGCTCATACCATGCTTCGCGCTCCTTGGTCAGGTCGTAGCCCTGCTTGGAGAGGTAGTTGTTGATGCGGCCCTTGTACTTGCCGAAGGCTGCATGCTTCTTGTTGGAGTTCTCGGCATCCATGGCATACTCGCGTGCCTCCTTCAGCCAGGCGAGTATCTGTTTCTTCTCGTAGTCCTTCAGTGTCGGTATCATGTCACACTGTGCGTCGTAGGTCACTTTGACCACGCCGTAAGTCATGCCGTCCTTCACTGCCTCGATTTGTGTGTCGTCGAGGAAGAGCGAGAGTCCGGACTCCAGTTCGAAGTGGTGGCGGAAGAGTTCGCTGTCCTTGGCATTTTCGGCTGCCTGTACTGCAGCATTCTTGGCATCGCCGGTCAGCTTTTCCTTGGCTTCCTTGACAGCGGTATCCCGTTTCTCGTAGATGTCGTTGAGCAGGAAGTAGCGGTTGGCAATGATGTTGCGCACGTTGAGTGCCACATCCCCGTCGGTGAGTGCCAGCTTGTCGACAATCTTCTGCGAACGTTCGCAGATGGTCTTCACGTAAGCCGCGTCACGACCCTCTTCGTTGAGTTCCACGCGCTGTGCCGATGCCGTTGCGGCGATGCACAGCAGAAGAAAAAGCAGTAAGGAGTGTTTCATCTTTTTCATCCGTTGCAAAATTACATCAATTTTCCTTTTTCAGCCAAAGTATCGTAGTTGTTTTTCAAGTCAGTCCAGTCGATTTTGTTCTTTGTGCTGATGCCGTTGATATATTTTTCGATGTTGGTGTAGCCGTCGCCGGTGCAGTCCTCGTTGGCGTCGCTCGGGTCATTGGGGTTCAGTCCGTTGGCCTTTTCCCATTCGTCGGGCATACCGTCGCCGTCGGTGTCAATATACGGGGTACCCTTGTACTCGGGGAATCCGCCCATCTGTGCCGGTGAGGTGATGATACCGAGCTTGTAGGAGTCGTTCGCCATACGACGGTATTTGAACAGTCCGTCCTCGTTCTGCGATTTCTCGGCCAGTCCCCATACATCGCCGTAAGGATTCTCTTTCGGCAGTTTCTCCACGTAGTAAGGTTTGCCGGTGCGCACTTCGTCGATGATGCGTTGGTCGATGATGTCGCGGCAGGGGATGTTGGCACCCACGTTGCGGAGCACATAGTCGTATGCGTCACGGGTGTTGAGGATTGTCAGGTGAGGCATCTCGAAGGGAGCCTTGGCACGCATCAGCTCGGTGTATCCGTCGGTGTTCTCCTGGTCCTCGATCTGGATGCCGCCGTCCCAGTTGTCGCGGGTCACACGCTCGTTGCCCTCCATGATGTTTCCTTCAGCGAAGACACGTCCGTAGACCTTGTGGTCGAGCTTGCTCCGTCCCGACTCCGGTTTGAGGATACGGAAGGCGATGGCGCCCTCTTTCGGGGTTGCAGGACCCGGTTTGTAGTAGTTGTTGATGAAGTTGTACATCGCCGTGTAGTCGCCGCCGTCTGAAGAGCGGTGTACCCAGTTGAAGACTACGTTGTTGACGAAGTTGAACACGCCGTTCCATCCCACAGACGGGTTACGTCCGGAGTTGCTTGCCCAGAGGTTGCGCATGAAGGCGCAGTTCTCACCGCCGAGGGTGCTTCCGAAGGCATGGTTGTAGGTGTCGAGTGCCTTGGCGGAGATGGTATTCTGGATGGTGACGTTGACGGTGGGGAGTTTCAGTTCCGTTGTTTTATATTGTCCCTCGCTGGGGTCGTACATGTGACGGTAGAAGGAGATGTTCTCGTCGAGTCCCCAGGAGCAGGAACAGTGGTCGATCATGATGTTGCCCACGGGATTGCCGCCGAAGGAGTCGTCACGGTGCCACACCATGGTCTCACCCCGACGGAAGCGCATGTGTCGGATGACCACGTCGTGTGTATCCACCCAGAACGATTGTCCCGAAACGACTACGCCGTCACCGGGAGCAGTCTGTCCGGCAATGGTGATGTAGGGGGCACGTACGATGATGGGAGTCTCCAGCTTGATGATACCCGACACGTTGAACACGATGATGCGTGCACCTCCCTGGTCGCATGCGTCACGGAGTGAGCCGGGTCCGCTGTCGTTGAGGTTGGTCACGGTGATGACGCGTCCGCCTCGTCCGCCAAAGCTGTACATACCTCCACCTTCAGCACCGGGGAATGCCGGAATTTTTGCCTGCGGAAGGTCACAAGGTCTTGAAGCCCAAGGCACATAGGGGCGTCCCTCTTTGGCTTCTTTCATCACGATGGGGAGTGCTTTTGCCCAGGCAGAGTCGGCATGTGCGTATGCCTTTGTAATCATCTCTTTGTACTTTGCCTGTGCTTCGGGAGTGATTTGGGGATATTGTGCGTATGCTGCATTGGCTATACCGAGCAAGCCTGCCAGCATGAATCCCCATGCTACTGTTTTTTTCATAGTCATTATATTATCTATCCGGTATTGTTTTTCTTGTTTTGTGTAAATAGACTGCCAGGAGTGCAAAAGGTTATACGGCGGATGGTGTGTATTTTAATTTTTTAATAGAAGGGGAGTGAGTGGGGAGTGAATCGGTAGGTACTATTTCCCGGCAAACACTGTTGTCCGACGGATGGAACACAAGTGTTCGATTCATCAAACACATTAGTTTGACTCACCAAACACAAGTGTTTGATCTGGCAAACATAGTAGTTTGACATACCTAAGTATAATACTTTGGCAGGCTAAGTATAATACTTTGGTAGGCTAAGTATAATACTTTGGTAGGCTAAGTATAATACTTTGACAGGCTAAGTATAATACTTTGGTAGGCTAAGTATAATACTTTGATATATCAAACTAATTAGTTTGGCGCGTCAAACACTTGTGCTTGTCCGGTCGAAGGCTTGTGTTTGCCTGCTTAAACGCAAATGTCCGGAGAGTGTATCGTTGTGACACACCCTCCGGACATTTTCAATGGTCAATGACGGGGGATTCAATGCATGGTTATCCCTTTCCGGAAACACCTTATTTCAATCCGTGCGCCTTCAGCAGCGGCTCGATGCCGGGTTCGGCTCCGCGGAAGGCTACGTAGAGCTTCATGGGGTCGTCCGAACCACCTTTCTCCAGGATGTTCTGACGGAAAGAGGTAGCAGTGGCCGGGTCGAAGATGCCGTGCTCCATGAATGCCTCGAAGGCGTCAGCCACCAGACGGTCTGCCCATAGGTAACTGTAGTATCCGGCATCATATCCGCCCATGATGTGGTTGTAGTAGGTCGAGCGGTAACGCGGAGCTATTTGCGGGATGAGGCCGATCTTGTCCATGACTTGCTTTTCGAAGGTGGGGATGTCCAGCCCCTCGGTGGAGGTGAGGGTGTGGTATTCCATGTCGAGCAGGGCGGCTGCAAGGCGTTCGGTGATGAGGAAGCCCTGGTTGAACAGCGTCTGTTTCTCGATTTTCGCTATCAGTTCGTCGGGGATGGGCTGACGCGTCTGGTAATGCTTGGCATAGACCTTCAGCACTTCGGGAGCCAGTGCCCAGTTCTCCATGATTTGTGAGGGCAGTTCCACAAAGTCGCGTGCCACGGCAGTGCCCGATGTGCCTTTGTACTGGCAACGGGTGAGCAGTCCGTGCAGGGCATGTCCGAACTCATGGAACAGGGTACACGTCTCGTCTAGCGTCAGCAGGGAGGGCATGTCGTCCGTCGGTTTGGTGAAGCTTGCCACGTTGTAGATGAGCGGACGCGTCTGTCCGTCGGCTTCGCGGAAGTTGCTCATCCAGGCACCGCTGCGCTTTCCGGCACGGGGCATGTAGTCGCGGTAGAAGATGCCGAGCAGGGAGCCGTCGGCGTCCTTCACGACGAAGGTCTTCACGTCGGGGTTATAGACGGGGATGCTGTCGGTCGGCGTGAGGGTGACGCCGTAGAGCTTGTTCACCACATAGCACAGTCCGTTCCATACGTCGTCCTGGCTGAAGTAGGGTTTCACCTCGTCCTCGTTGAGGTCGTACTTCTCTTTGCGGAGCTTCTCGCTGTAGTAGGCCCAGTCCCATGCCTCAAGCTTCTCGCCGCGTCCTTCGCGGTCCATGATGGCTTGCAGCTCGGCAGCTTCGGCTTTCGCGTTGCGGATGGAGTATCCCCAGAGATTGTTCAGGAAGTCCATGACCGTCTCCGGAGTCTTTGCCATGTTGTCGCTCAGCACGTATGCCGCGTGGTTCTTGTATCCCAGCAGGTTGGCTTTTTCCAGCCGAAGGGTGAGGATTTGTTTCAGGACCTCCTTGTTGTCGTTCGCGTCGTCGTGGTTTGCCAGGTTGGTGTAAGCCTGATAGATGTCCCGGCGCAGCTCCCGGTTCTGTGCATACTGGAGCAGAGGCAGTCGGCTGGAAGCCTGAAGGGTGAAGACCCATTTGCCTTTCAGACCCTGTGCTTCCGCTTCCTGGGCAGCTCCGGCAATGACGGCATCGGGCAGTCCGGCGAGGTCTTCCTTCTTGTCGATGACCAGCCGGTAGGCGTTGTTGTCTGCCAGGACGTGGTTGCTGAAGGCGATGGTGAGGGTGGACAGTTGCTGGTTGATTTCACGCAGACGCTTTTGCTTGTCAGCATCGAGCGATGCGCCGGAACGCACGAAGCGCCGGTAATATTTGTCGAGCAGGTAGTGCTGCTCGGTGTTCAGCTTCAGTGTACCTTCCTCTTCCTGTTCGTGGAGGGCGGCGATGCGTTTGTAGAGGTCGGCATTCAGGTAGATGTTGTCCTGGTGTGCAGCCAGTTGCGGGGCAATCCGGTTCTGGAGTGCCACCAGGCTGTCGTTGGTGTCGGCTTCGGTCAGGGCAAAGAACACGCCACTCACACGGGCGAGTATTTCGCCGCTGTTGTCCAGTGCGAGGATGGTGTTTTCGAACGTCGGGGCTTCCGTGTTCCGGACGATCGAGTCTATTTCCAGGTTCTGTTGTTCGATGCCCTTCAGGAAGGCAGGTTCGTAGTGTTCGAAGCGTATCCGGCTGAAGTCCGGCGTAGCATAGGGTGTCTGGAACTCGGTCAGGAAGGGGTTGGACGCGGAGTCCTGCTTCTGACCGCATGCACAAATCAGGCAACTCATGGCTGCTGCAATCATTAATGTTTTCATGTGTATGTTTACTTAAGTTTCGCGCGTGCTTCAGTTTTTCGGTTGACAAAATGACAGGAAGAAGTACCTGCCAACCGCAGTCTGAGCCTGCGAACGTTGAATAATGTACTTAATTCGCCAAATTTAGACGTTTGTCTGTGAACGACAAAGCTTTTCGTGAATCTTTTTGGGAAGGCAGCTGTATACAACCTGAATGTAGGGGCGAGCGGTCTGCTCGCCCGGTCCAATGCACCGTCCAATAACTGTTCAACAACCGTTCAAACGCCTTTCGTACGGTTAATTGTTCGTCATTATGCGTGGATGTAGGGAAACAATTGGAATTGGACCATGATTGGACCGGGCGAGCAGACCGGTCGCCCCCTACATTTTTGATTGGGCAGGTTCTGTCACTCCTTTCCCGAATGTGTGAACGCATGTGTGAACGCAAACGAGGCTTTTTGCTTGCCTCTTTTTCACCATCCGCATACCTTTGCAGTGTGTTCAGGGAGGAAAGGCGAACGCCGGCACGTCTCCCTCCCCCGACACACGTGAAAGAATCAACCAAGTCTAACTAATCTCTTGACGGAGTTCCGTATCCGTCCAGCCATCCGTTGACAAGGGAACCGGGCGACGCGTCTGTCTGCCGTGGATGTTGTGATATTCACTTGTCAACCCTGACCGGAGCTTGCGGAAGTGCCGTCAGTCTAAACTGAAACGCCATGAAAGAAGAAAAGAAAAACATCTGGAGCCTCGTGCTCAAAGTAGTCATTGCCGTAGCATCTGCCATCGCCGGCGCGTTGGGTATCAGCGCATGCAGATGATGCCAGCAGACGGCTGACCTTCATCGGGAGAACCATCTTCTCCCCCTCCCTTACTCTTTTTTTACCCAAATCGGTCCTTAGATTTTGAGTAATGACTTATTTGGGTTTAACAGACTAGTCCGGGCAGGCAGCAGCAAGTGCTTGTCCTGTCCGGACTATGCCTTTTTCCAAACCTAAAAACAAAGATTGAACCATGAAAAAGATACTATACCTACTTCTAACCCTGTTTGGATGTACCCTTTTGGCCAACGGTCAGGACTTCAAACCCGGACAGCAGGCACAAGGCATCTTGACTGGGGCTGCCGATGTACAACATGCTGTACTTGCTATGAAATCGGGGGGAGCTGATTATATCGCCAGGCCCTACCAACCGGATATTCTCCTGCCTAGAATCAGAGAGGCACTACATACCGGAACCCTACAGCCCACAGCTGCCGGAGCATCTCCCTATCACCTATACAACGTCAGAATCAGACACAAAATGAGCCAGATAACAAATTAATCTGTATAATCTCTATTCTTTCATTAACGAAAGAGGACCATGCCGGAATCGGCACAGCCCCTTTCGTTTTTTAGTGGTTTGTTATTCATAAAGACATCTTGTCGGCCTTTCACAGGTCAGGCTACAGATGTATAAGTTTGTGTCCGGGATATTACATGTTCAAGTCAACAGGCACTTCCGTCCATTCTTCTACGTCAACTGTGAAGGTGATGGGCTTGAGGATTTCCTTGCCGCCGTCTTCCGGTTTGGTCTGGTCTACGTCCGTATCTTTACCTCCGCCATCGGGCACTGTCGGATTCGGGTCGAAACGACCACCGCCGCTGTTAGTGCCGAAGAATTCCAGGGTATAGATATACTTCTTGCCGGGTTCCCAGGTCTTGTCTTTCTCCGTCGTACCGATTGCGACAGCAGAGAAGCCATACTTTTGGGCTGTAGTCGGGAAGATTATGGTCTCATTGTTTCCGCTGACGTTGGAGATGCGGCACAGTACGGAGAGGTAGCTACCATCGTTCGTTTCCGTGTTGTTCTTATTGTTCCATGCAGTAATTGTTTGCGGGATGAGCATGAACGTACCGCTTGTGGAGGGCATCAGGGATTGTGCTGTTTTGGTCAGCTCCACAGGGGCTGAGTTTCTCACCATGTAAGCGGTTTTTTGCGAACTTGCAGTATTCCACAGGCTGAGGTCGAGTTCATGGCCGGTGCCGCTTTGAGTCGTGGCTGCGGGGAAGGTGAATGTACCGTCTTTAGCCACGTTGACGACTTTCACACCGATGATTTCCACTTTCATGTTGGTGGCCGCACATTTGGCTTTCACTTCGATTTGTGAGAGTGCATGCTTGAAGAGCAAGGGGACTCCGCTGGCTTCGTTGTCCGTCTTGGTGCCGGTGTTGTAGGCGATGACCAGGTCTTGTTGGTCAGCAACGGTCGTGGAAGGGGTGTATGCCGTGATTTTCTTGCCTGTGTTGTCGATGGTCACGCCGGTGGTTGTGGTCGGTGCGTAGGCATAGAAGTCCAGCTGCTGGCTGGCGTTGGAAGGCCAGTAGGTCAGAGGCGACGTAGTCCATTTTGTGCCGTTGTCGCTGCCTGTGACGGTCATAGCCCCGTAGGTCTCGGTGCCTTTGAGCACGTCGACTTTGAAAGACCCGAGGTTTGCGACAGTCGTCGCTGTTGCACGGGTGGAGTTTTCGATGAGCGGACGCAGGTCAATGCTTCCTGTCTGCTTTACGTCGATTACCTCATCGTTGGTACATGCTCCCAGAACCATGAGTCCTGCAAGCCCTAAGATACATTTTCGTTTCATAATTAATTTGCTTAGTTGGTTTACAAGATATTTATCTAAAATACTGATATATATATATATGAATGGTCTCTTTCACTTGTTTCTTTACATCGGGATGTCGACGATGACTTCTTCCCAGTCGTCCACCTTCGGCTGCAGCCCGTTTCCGTTTTCGATGGGTTTGGGCAGGGGCAGGCCGTCGAGCAGGATGTGCACGTGATGCTTGTCCGTCGCCCGGAGCAGCTGGTCTGTCACGTCATACGTGTGGTAGTAGTTCTTCCCGTCAGGCATTCTGACATAGATGAACAGCCAGTGTTTCAGGTTGGCGTCCCGTTTGTGTCCGAAGCCCAGGAAGCTGGCTTTGATGGTCGACACCTGGTCGTGTTGCGCCTCGAAGGGGACAGTCGTCAGGTTGTCGTCGAGCTTGTTCCTGCCGACCAGGAATCCTTCCGAGAGTCCGGTGAGCGACCCGCTTATGGCGAAGGGGGAGAGGTCCTTCAGGTTTTTCGCATTGCGGATTTCGACCGTGTAGAGGCATACGGAGGTGTCCGGATAGAGCGTGATGGTCTGGTCTTTTACCCCGAGGACGATGTGGATGTCGTCTCTGCGGTCCGTCCAGAGCATTTCCGGCGAGCGGCGCAGGCTCTCTGTCTCCGGGTCCGCATAGCCCCGTACGGTCCGGGGGTAGCCTGTCTTCGTGGAGTTGGTGGTGGAAGCCTCAAATCCTTCGAAGGTCTCCACTCCGGTGTAGATGACGGATTCGGCGTCGTTGTTGATGCAGAGGGCGCGGTAGGAGCCTCCCGGGATGGTGATGACTCCGCCGTTCCGCCCGGCGAACTCGTAGGGGAGCATCTTGCCTCCGTCGGCCGGATAGAGGTAGAGCCTCATGGACGAGGGCTGGGCCTGTGGGGCATGTCTCCAGTCGAACACGACCTTGACTTCGGCCGTATGTGTGTGGTCGTAGCAGAGGTCCTTGTGTTCGCATGCGGCCAGCAGACAGAGCAGCATGGCCAGGGGTAGAAATATGCTTTTTTTCATCGCTTGTCTCCTTTCTTCTGATTGTGGTGCCCGCGGCCGAGGAGCCATACAAGTGTGATTTCGGCTTTGGTCGGACCGAACCATTTGTGTTGCTTGGTCGCCTGCCAGACATAGCAGTCGTCAATGGGCAGGTATTCGTAGTAGGTCCCGCCCCAGTAGCCCACTCCGATGGCGAAGTCGAGGTTGAGCCGGCTGGCGATGGGCAGCGAGTAGCCATATTCCAGTCCGGCGGCGTAGTTCATCTTCTCCCACAGCGTGCCGCCGGGTTTGCCGCCCATGTATCCCCGTCCTCCGGTCTCGAAGTCGTAGGTGAACAGTTGGCCGTAGACTCCCACGTGGTGTCCGCTGAGCGGGCTGCCTCCTTCAGGCCGGCCGAAGTATTTCCGCAGGGCCAGTTCGCCGCCGTAGATTCGCCAGTAGCGGTGTCGCTTGTCGCTTTTCCACCAGGCGTACATCCAGTTGCCGCTTGCGGAAAATCCCTTGCCCAGATAGAACTCCAGGCCGACATTGGGGACGAGGAAGGCGTCATAGAGCAGGTTGGTCTTGACGGCCATGTAGAAAGGGGCCGACGGCTGTGCCTGCGTCGCCGGTTCGCTTTCCGATGTCATCTCGGGTATGGGAACGCAATCGATGCGCTCGGCCTGCGGGACTTCTTCGGTTTCGACGTCGGGGGTGTAGTCCGGCTCGGGCGTCTGCGGCAGGAGGATGTAGGACACTTCCACGAGCGAGCGACGCAGGCCGGGGAAGAAATGCTGTTCCATGTAGCGCCAGCAATCGCCTTGGTGAAGCCTCATCAGTTGTCTTTTGCGACTGTCGACCACAACGCCATTCTGAATGACCCATTCGGGAGTGTTGCTCAGGATGTGCATCACTTCTTTCTTGCCGGGCATTTCGGACTGTGCGACCTTGAGCCGGAGGCCTTCCCAGTCGATGCCGATGTGAGACTCCCTGAGCAGGGAAGCCTGCCAGGCGGGGATGCGGCGGCAGAGGTAGTCGCCGATGTTCCGCGAGCGGTCTTTTGACAAGTTCTTGTTCAGCGTCGTGTTGCCTTCGGGCGATGCTCCGGAGACGATGCTGAAGCGGTCGAGACGACATGTGCTGTCGGATGAGAGCTTATGTAAGATTTCCAGCAGGCAGTCCAGCTTTTCGCGGTTGTTTTGATAGGTGGAGTCGAACTGGGCGTGTCCCTGCCGGTAGAAGACCTCGACACTTATGGGGATACGGAGGGTGTCAAGGGGCGTGATGCCATGTGCCCATGAAGTGAGGGCGCCGACGGACAATATGCACAGTACAATTCCTATTTTCAATCTAATCATATCAGTTGGTTGTCATGCTTTCTTGATTTTGGGGTGCAAATGTAGGGGAAAGTAAGGATGTATGGCCTTTTCTTCCATGTACAAGTCTTATGTGTTAATGCGTTGATTCATAGTGATAAAACGTTTCTATGAGATGTACAAAAATGTTATGCGTGCAATAAAGCTATCAATAAAGAGTTGTTTTGGGACAAATTTATCCTGCGGGCCCGGTCCTTGAGGGGGCATCCCGCAGCGTGTGCATGCGGGGCAGGATGTATCATCACTCACAAACTCATCCCCAATCATCACACGATAAATTCAAAACAGCTTCTTAATTGTAGGGGCGCACGGTCCGTGCGTCCGGCATGCACAACGCTCATTTCCAATCAGGATGTGAGTTCGGCCACACGGGCCGTGTGTCCCTACATCGGCATGCAGCATGGAGGGGATTATTGCTCCTTGATGCCGCGTACCGGAAGGCCTGAATCCTTAAGGGATGAACCGACGTGGATTACCTGGTTTGTCTTGAACGACCAGAAGACGTAATTTCTGTTGCTTCCGGTCGCAGTCCACAAGTCGGCCTCCTCGTCCAGATAGAGCAATTGGTAATCGTTCGTGCTTTCGATTGCTCCCAGAGCCGGATTGAATATCTTGTCTCCTGTCTTGTTCAGGCCTCCGTAGATGGTGACTCCGTGGGCACTCGGATACAGTGCGTTCAGGTCTGCCACGTCCTTAATCACAGTCGAGACTTGGGTAAAATTATTGCTAATTGACATACCTGAAAACAAGATGGCAGGAGGAAGGCAAAAGCCCGGGGGACAAGGGTCATAAATGGTTTTGACGACGGTCTGGTCTTCGATAGGTGTCTTGCTGTTATACTCTATGTTCTGAATCGCATTCCATAGGTTCATATAGCTTGAGTATCGCTTGCTTGGCATTTTTTGCATGGTGGTAGGTCGCTGTATGCTTATGGCGATGTCCTTTTTGGCGCGACTCGTTGTGCCGGAGACCTTGTTTCCTGAGAAATCGTCCATTTCGGGAGCAGACGTGTAAGCCTTTCCTGAAGCATCATACAGTGTCTTGTACTCCTTTACATATCCGTTGCTCGGGGTGAACGGGTCTTTGCGTCCGCCCTGGTAGTAGGGTGCATTGCTGGGCACGAAGGTGTCCATGTCCTGGATTAGCTCGAATGTCTGGTCGCCGCCTTTCGTCTTGATTCGGACGAAGCATGAACGCTCCGGGTAGGTCGTGCGGTCTCCTTCGCAGAAACCTACGTAGACGGGCATGAGCTGATAGGTCTTGGGGGTGTGGTTCGTGATGGCCAGCGTCTTTGTCAGGTCTTCATCGGTCACCCAGATGTGCCACGACCAGACAATCGTGCCCTCGGCGTTCTTGGCCGTGATCAGCGCATTGCCCTGGCAGATGGAGGAGGGGTCTACATAGAATTTTATGTATGCCTGCGGCCCGCTGCCTTCGTAGCTGATGTTTCCCACGAGGTCTTTTGCGTCCTGCCATGCCAGTTCCGCTTGGGAGACGGTGCAGTCCTCGTTGTTGTTGATATAGGGGTCGGTGATGTCATTGCCCAGGTGATTGATGAAGTTCGTGAGGAGAGAATTACCTGTCAGGGGAGAGATGTATGCCGCTTTATTGGGCTCCCCTGCTTTCACGGCATTGCCATAGACGAGCGGGAAGCAATACCATCCGGGGGCATTGACCACATAGCAGTTGGCCGTGTTTCTGGCCGAGAGGTTGCTTGAGCCTCCCGTCGAGAGGTCATACGGGGCGGATGCCGAACCGCGTGGCTGGGCCTTTCTCAGGATGTCGGTGTGTTCATTGCTCGTGATGCCCTCCGTGCTGCTGAGCGTGGCGTCATAGGAAGAGGCCTCGAGGCTTCCGTTGCCGTTGGCGGTGAATGCCGTGACCCAGTCCGGCTTGTGGGTGGTCCAGTTCTGCCCGTCGGTGGAAAACTCGGCCGTCCATGGCGCAGGCTCTTTCGTGCCTGTGGTGCGGTTGGTGCGGTAGCTGGTGATCTGGTAGGAGTTGGTCCCGCCGTTATGGGTGAAATGCTCCGTTCCCGTGACGGACAGCGTGTATTCCCAGTTGATGGATGAGGTGGAGATTTTGTAGGTCACGGTCTTTCCCATCGGCCATACGCTTTTTGCGAGCGTGGCAGACAGGGTATGCTCTCCTTTGGCATCTGCGAAGATGACTTCGATCTTCGCGGCCTCCGGCAGGGTCTGAGGAATCATCATGAAGGTCTGTGCTTCGCTGGTGATGGCTTCCCCCTCGGTGCCTTGGGCTGTCTTGTTCAGTTCCTGGGTGAACGAAGTCGTCCGGCCATGGTCCTTCCAGGTCTGGTCGTCCAGGTCGTAGGTCCCTTGGGAGTAGACATTCTTCAGCGTGACGCGCTTCACCACGCCGGGATTCATTTCGTTGCCGCAGACGAACTTCACGGCTGTCAGGGCGTGGTGGAAGGTCAGGTTGACGGGGATGTTCGAGTTACCGTTGATTTCACCCGAAGCCGCCACGAGCAGGTCGGCCTGGTCCGCTACGTCGTCCGGGACGGTGCAGGTCAGTGTCGGGTGTCCGGCCGTCTGTCCGGAGAGGCGGTAGGCGTTGTTGCTTTTCGGAGCATAGGCGAAAAAGCGCACCTTGTAGGCTTCGCCGGGCCAGTAGTAGGTCGACGGGGGAGTCCAGGTGTTTCCGGACTTGCTGACCGGGACGTCATACATGTAGTTCGGGCTTTGTGTCCCGTCCCAAGCGCCGGTGTAGGTGTAGGCCAGGACGCCGAAGGACGTATAGATGTTCGCAGCCGAGACGGGCGCGGCGCGTGTCTCCGCTTCGTCGTCGGGCAGTGACTGTATGCTGTCAGTGTAGAGCGTGTGCAGGTAGATAGGCACTGTGCCGTCAGCCTTGACGGGAAGGACGGCATAGCGAGTCGAGGGCTCAGAGTTGGCTCGGCTGAGTTGAAACCAGGAACTCTGAACTTCCGGCATAAACCGGATGTAGTTGGATTGGCGAGAGTTGTCCAACGCGTCTGTGCAGGAAGGCATCAGTAAGCAGCCTGTCATCAAGACAACGAGTGAAGCGTGCATGAAATGTAGTCTCATTCGTTTACAGTTTTTTTTAATTTGAGTAAATGTTCAATTTAGTTTATACACGATTTAGTCGCGGATGGGGCGCACGGAGAAAGCTCCGTGGCGGTCGATTTGCCATGTGGCCCAAATGCCTATTTTCGTGGCCCGGAAGAATGTGGCGAGGGAAGTCCAGGTGTTGTCGATGGCGGATGTGAAGTGGATGCGGTCGGTGGTTTGCGAAGACTTCAAGTCGTCTGTGCATGAGCTGATGGGGATGGACCAGACGAGCAGGCTCCAGACCGCGGAGAGTATATGAAACAACGATTTTGTCATATATTCTATTTTATAATTTCGATGCAAAGGTACGGATTCATCCGCAGGATGGACTCTGCCGGAGATGTACATTCTGTTAGAACTATACCGATGTAAGACAGTTGTTTACGTCTTTTTGTAGATGTACAATTGAGTCCGCCGCCCGGGAGGGAAGGGGGAAAAAGATACGCCTGCCCCCGCAGGGACAAGCACATCGTGAAAAAAACGCGAACCTACCTTCACAGGCGGCATTCAGCCTTCCTGGTAACCTTTTAAAACTGTTTTATGAAATCGTCTAGGGTCGTATTCTCGATTTGCATTTTCTCTTTCATGCGCATTTTTTTCTCGAAATGCTGCCCTTGGCGATGTGGTACACTTCCGAAAGCAGAGAGAGCGAGAGCTCCATTTTCAGCAGGCAGGCGAAACGCACCTCTTCGAGCGTGAGCTGCGGGTACGTGTTCTTTAGGCGCAGGGTGAAGTCATTGAAACAGGCATCCGTATTCTGCATGATGATGTCCCATTCCTCCTTCTTCAGGTGCATAGCCCCCTGCGAGTTCCGGCTCTTCATCAGAATCGGGACCGTCAGGGCGTTCAGCCGCTTGTAGTATTCGACGCTCTGGTTAAGCAATTCGATTTCAATGGCCTCGCGGTCATGCTTTTCTTTCAGGTATTTTATTTCGGTCTCCCTCAGGCTGTTCTGGAGCTGAACCATGTCCAGTTCTTTCTCCTTGAGGGACACCTCCACTTTCTTCTTGGCCTGCTTGATGCGGAATACGATGAAGGCTCCCAGAAACAGCAACAGGAGGACGGCCAGCCTGTAATAGGACAGTTCCTGCTCCGAAAGTTCCCGGTTCATTCGGGCTATCCGCTGCTGTTGGCGTTCGTGCTCCTGGAAGGCATTCATGTTGCTGATGTATTCGGTTTTGTTGTCAGCCTCCAGGGAGTCGCGACACGCGATGCTCTTTTCGGCATATTCGCAGGCGGCCCGAAAGTCATTTTCCTCTTTCTTGAGCAGGGACATCTTGTGGTAGACTTCCTGCTTTTCTTTCAAAGAGAGTCTGTCGACGCCCTCCAGCGAAGTCGTGTCGATGGCAAGTAGTTGTTTCATAGACTCTTTCGGTGCAATGTCCAACGCTTTTTCCAGCTTCAGCAGCGACGAACTGTACGTGCTGGATGTGGACGGTTGCATGAAAAAAAGCTCAAGGCCAGTATGGTTACGATAATATAGGTTTTCAACTGCATTTTTACTTCTTTTTTAGTGTGTCATCTGATCTACTCTTCAGGTGTATTCCAAGAGACAGGCATCTGTGGATGATGTCCGGCGTGGTCTTATGAATGAACTTCAAAGAACAAAAAGAAGGTAAGCTCATATAAACTAACCAACAGAAAAACAATTTTTATCATGTACATAGATGGATATGTAAATACCTGATAAGCCTATATTTTGTTTTCTCAGATGTACATATCCATACTTTGATGCAAAGATAGGAAATAGATTGCTTCGCTTTCTTGTCCTATGCATATTGGGTTATAGGACAGAACACCCATACAAACTTGGATGTTGATTTATCACATCCATTTAAGATAGAACATACATATTTGTCGACTGACACAACCAAATATATTGTGGACATCACCTACTTCGACGGCTTCAACCGTCCGCTCCAGGAGATTCAGGTAAACGGTTCTGCCAGCACACAGAGTGACCTGGTCACCCCACATGTCTATGCAGCCTTCGGACAAGAAGAGAAGAAGTATCTCCCCTTCGTGAAGCAACACAATTCGGGTGCCTTCGTCACCGATGCACTGAATGTCACCAACTGGAACACTTACGGCACAGACGAAATGGCTTACGCCTTCAGCCAGACCGACTACGAAGCATCGCCCCTGAACCGAATCCTCAAACAGACGGGTGAAGGACAGGCCTGGCACACCCGGGAAAAAGGTATCACGTATGCCTATGCGCTGAATGCCGCCAACGAGGTGCGCCGCTATGCGGTCTCTGCCGATGGTACACTGACGCGTAACGGATTCTATGATGCCGGAACCCTGCAAGCGGTGACCACGACCGACGAGGACGGATACACCAGTACGACTTACACCGACAACCTGGGACGGGAAGTCCTGCTCCTTCAGACGGACGGGAAAACCCGCCTGGAAACCTACAAAGTGTATGACGGACGCGGACTGCTCCGCTGGGTACTTTCGCCCGAAGCCGTGGCACAACTCGGCGAAGGGACGGATGCCGCCGTGCTCGGACGCCTTGCCTATTACTATGAGTATGATGCCATGGAACACACCACTCTCAAGCAGCTGCCCGGCTGCAAGCCCGTCTACATGACCTACGACTCCCGCGGAAGACTCGTGTTCAGTCAGGACGGCAACGAACGTGACAACAATCCACGCAGATGGAGCTACCAGCGTTATGATGCCTCCGGACGGGTTGTCGAGAGCGGAGAGTTCCTTGCCAAGACCGACATCGGACGGCTGAACATGCTCTCCTTGTCGGCACGTGACCAACGTCCCGAAGGAACCTACACGCCGCTGCAACAGACAGTGTACGACGACTATGACAACCCGGTCATCAAGGCGCATGCCTTCACGGCCACACCGGGATACGAATCCTCCTACCTCCGCTCCGCAGGAGGGCAGGTGACAAGCGTACGTTCGCGTAAACTCGGCACGGACGAATGGCAGACCATCACGACCTATTATGACGACCATGCGCGACCCGTGCAGATGGTCAGCGACGAGACAGGAGGTGGACTCCTTCGTATCTGCACTGCCTATGACTTCGTGGGCAATGTCATCCGTACACGTGAACAACATGCCGACGGGTCGTTCATTGAGACCAACCGGACCTATGACAGACGCAGCCGTCTGCTCACGACCTCTACCACCAAGGACGGAGGCACACCGGCAGTCATCACCTACACGTATGACGAACTGGGACGTCCCGTTGCCAAGAAGTACGGGAACACCACGGAACAGCTGCGCTACAACATCCGCGGATGGCTGACAGCCAAGGAGAGTGCTCCCTTCAAGATGCAGCTGTACTATGAAAGGCCCCTCGCCGGGACGGCACCTTGCTACAACGGCAACGTCAGCGAGTGGACATGGACACACGAGGGGCATGCAACCCTGATGTATGGCTTCGCCTACGATGGATTCAGCCGGCTGGCATCCGCCACCCAGAAGCAGAGAGACGGACTGACGTGGACCACTCCGGCAGCATCTTTCACGGAGAAGGGCATCACCTACGACCGGAACGGCAACATCCGTACCCTGCAACGCACAGCCTGCGGCAAGCTGGTGGACGACCTGCTCTATGCCTACTCCGGCAACCGGCTGACGGCACTGAGCGAACAGGTACGCACCTCGCAGCAGGGAGATGTCTACCAACCGGGCAATGCTGCAGCAGGAAGCTACGAGTATGATTCCAACGGAAATCTCACAAAAGATTCCCGAAAAGCTTTGTCGTTCACATACAATCGTCTAAATTTGACGGACGAAGTGAAGCAGGGCGGAGTGCTGAAGGCACGCTACCAATACCTGACCGACGGCACCAAGCTCAGCGTACGCGACGGAAGCGGAAAGAACGGATACGACTATGCCGGCAGCTTCATCTACAAAGTAGCAGACGGGAAGCGTGAGTTCGACCGTGCCATCGTGGGAGACGTGCAGTTCACTTCGCAAGGGACAAGGTATGCCCTGACCGACCAGTTGGGAAGCATCCGTGCACTGATTGACGACAAGGGGAAAGTCGTACAGCAAAACGACTTCTATCCTTTCGGAGCCAAGGCAGAGCGCGACGGATTGGCGCAAGCCGAGGACAACCGCTTCCTCTTCAGCGGCAAGGAATGCCAGGCGTTGATTGACTTGAATGCGTACGACTTCGGTGCCAGAATGTATGATGCGTCGTTGGGAAGATGGACGGCAGTAGATCCCTTGGCGGAGAAGTATACCAATCTTTCACCGTACAATTACTGCATCAACAATCCCTTGGTGATTGTGGATCCGGATGGGAAAGATGCTGTGATTACAATTTCTGGGAATACCATTACGATCACGGCAATTATTTTTATCTATGGACACTTGGCTACTGAGAAACTTGCTAGTTTATACATGGAAAACATCCAAAATGTATGGGGACTTCTCACGTCTTACAACTTTGAAGGTATGGATTACAAAATAGACTGGCAAGTAAATGTTATCTTCAGACCAGACATCAGTGAGGATGTTGAAAAGGACGACTTAAAATATGATGGTAAAACTAACTATATGAAAGTCTTTAAGAATAAAGATGAATCCTCCTATGTAATAGACTCAAAGTTTGGTAATATTCAATATACTGAATCATCTGAGAATGCAATGTCTCATGAATTTGGTCACATGATGGGACTGAAAGACAGGTATATAAAAAAATCTGGAGCGCCGGTATCACCGGAATGGAACCTCAATATCATGCATGATATAATAGGCGCAGCTGATAAACAAAATATGGATTTCATCCTAACACCTGTACTGCAAATAGATAAACAATTGAACTTGCATAGACAGAGCGTACGCCCCAATCCAAATACCCCTTGGAATAATGGAGTACCTAGAACGGTGTACCATATTAATAAGAAAAATAGAGAATTATGAAACATAAAAAACTTCTTATCCTCTTATTCCTATTCCTTCTCGCAGGAGGAATAGGGATAAACCGATTCTGTCAAAAGACTGTTCCTGGAGAACAACCACCCAGACAGAAGCAACTGTACCCACCATTTGTGTACAAACCGGATTCTGCCGAAAGAGTAAGATGGAAAAAGTTGAATCCGAAAGAACAGGAAGAACTGGAAATCCGTAAATTTGAAGACTATATGTCCGACTTTGACTCCAGAAAATTCACATTGGATGAGCCCAATATTGTACTGGATCCCAATCCTATGAGTAAACTAAAGGGGTACAAACGATATAAAGAATGGGAAGACTATAAATATGATCCAGACCATATATTATATCCGGGAATGCATATCCACGGTATGACCAAAGAACAAGTCTTGGAAAAATATAAAGATAATAGAATGGTAAGCTATGGTGATACTGATACATTACGATATGGAATACTCATAAGTTCCGGAAGCGTTCTTCCCAAAATAAGATTCATGGTATCAGACTTGCATTATGCAGAAATCAGTTCATGTTCATGGTTATTTATACGAGAACCATATCCACTTTTACGGACTGTCTACTTCATTAGAGATGGCAACGTGCAACGAGCATGCTGGGGATATGAAATCAATCGATTCAGAATCGACATGATGGATCTTCCCACAATACCCTAACGATAGAAAGGTTGTACTGCACACCATGTCGCAGTGCAACCTTTCTTCTTTAAGCTGCCTTCTCCAAAAAGATTCCCGGAAAGCTTTGTCGTTCATTGGCAATCGTCTAAATTTGAGGAGCGAAGGTAAAACCACAGCCTCGTGCTAAACGATAACTATGAAAAAAAGTAACAAGCTAAGTATCATGCTGACAGCAGGCACAACGATCCTGCTGCTTGCAGTCTTTTCACTTGCCTCCAGTCAAGAGGACAAGATTACGTGGGGAGGAGAATATCCACCTCCACCAAAAGAGCTGACCTGGAAAGAAAAGTGGAAACGCTCAAAGTTGCACCCCATAAAGCAAGATCTCTTAAATAGACTGGAACATTGCAAGTACCATTCCTATTTGCTAAGACTCTATGAGGATGAGTATACGAAGAAAATGCGTGAACCCATTATCCGCCTCGATAAGGATCCTTACAGCAAGCTCCGTAGGCTCAACTACTATGAAAGCTACGATCAACCGCATAAATACTGGGACACCTATGTCTTAAGTGACGGACTGGACACACACGGGGAAACATTGGAGGACTTAATACAAAAATATGCCAAGCACAAACTTGTCACACATGAAGTCGATACGTTTCGCTTTGGGTGTTCCATAAACGAAGGATATGGAGATCAAGAAGTAAACTATATGCTGTCAAAGATCCATTATGCTGAGGTACACACCTATGTCTGGCATGTAGAGCCGAACCTAGAAAGGACGCTATTGTTCTTGAATGACAATGGAGTACTGCGATCATTCTGGGGATATCAAGTGGAACAAGGCGGATGTATTATAGATTATCCTGAATTTCTGTATGATATTGGTCCAGATTAAGATGAATAGAGTTACCTGTTGTCTCCATAAGTTGTAAAATAGAAGGAAGATAGATTACAAACGGTGAAAGCTCTATATAGAAAGGTTGTACTGCACATCATGTCGCAGTGCAACCTTTCTTCTTTGGGTTGCCTTCCCAAAAAAGATTCCCGAAAAGCTTTGTCGTTCACATACAATCGTCTAAATTTGAGGAGCGAAGAAATAAAAGCCAAACGGTGAAAACAAGATAACCATGAAAAAAAGAACGATTTTCCTCGCCATTGCTACCGTACTTCTTCTTCTCGCAGGAGGAATAGGGATAAGCCGGCTCTTTCAAAAGACAGTTCCTGAAGAACAACCGCCCAGACAGAAGCAACTGTACCCACCATTTGTGTACAAACCGGATTCTGCCACAAGAGCAAGATGGGAAAAGTTGAATCCGTCGGAACAGAAAGAACTGGAATTCCGTAAATTTGAAGACTATATGTCCGACTTTGACTCTAGGAAATTCACATTGGATGAGCCTAATATCGTGTTGGAACCTAACCCAATGGCTAAGTTAAAAGGATACGAAGAGTATAAAGGATACGAAGATTATAAATATCCATTTGACTATATATGGTATCCGGGAATGCACATTCACGGTATGACTAAAGAGCAAGTCTTGGAAAAATATAAAGATAATAGAATGGTAAGCTATGGTGAGGCTGACACATTCCGATATGGAATACATATAGAGCATAAACTTTATTTTCCCTTCATAGCATTCATGGTATCAGACTTGCATTATGCAGAAATCAGTCGTTGTTTTTGGTATTTTAGACGGCAAGGATACCCAATCACGCGAGTTGTCTACTTCATTAGAGATGGCAATGTGCAACGAGCATGCTTTGGATATGAAATTAATCTATCAAAATATACGTTAGATTAACCTCTGCATACTAGAAATAGAAAAGCAGCTTTCCTCAAGACACTGCTGTCAATGTTGATGATCTTCCTCTCTAATTGAATCCAACGGTAAAAACAAGAGCCCCATGAAAAACAGAATGATTTTCCTCGCCATTGCTATCATACTTCTCCTTCTTGCAGGAGGAATAGGAATAAACCGACCTTGCCAAAAGACAATTCCTAGGGAACAACCACCCAAACGAAAACAACTGTATCCACCGTTTGTATACAACCCGGATTCTGTCGAAAGAGCAAGATGGGAGAAGTCGGACCCTAGAGAACAGGAGGAACTGGAATTTTATGCATTTGAATACTATAAATATTACTATTCTGAGCATTCAGATAGATTCACATTGGATGAACCCAATATCACGCTGGATCCCAATCCTATGGCTAAACTAAAAGGGCATACGAGATATAAAGATTCTGAAGACTATAAATATCCGCCTGACAGTATTTTGTATCCGGGAATGCACATTCACGGCATGACCAAAGAACAGGTCTTGGAAAAATACAAAGACAATCGAGTGACAAGCTATAAGGCTGACACATTCCGATATGGAATACATATAAGCCCCGGAAGTTATCTTCCCAAAATAGAATTCATGGTCTCAGACCTACATTATGCAGAAATCAGTTTTTGTTCATGGCGTTTTAGATTGCAAGGTTATCGATATCCTATCATACGGTATGTCTACTTCATTAGAGATGGCGATGTGCAACGAGCATTCTGGGGATATGAGATTAACCCATTAAAATGCGCAATAGATAATTCCAAGATACCTTAGAAACAGAAAGGTTGTACTGCACACCATGTCGCAGTGCAACCTTTCTTCTTTAAGTTGCCTTCCCAAAAAGATTCCCGAAAAGCTTTGTCGTTCACATACAATCATCTAAATTTGAGGAGCGAAGGTAAAACCACAGCCTCGTGCTAAACGATAACTATGAAAAAAAGTAACAAGCTAAGTATCATGCTGACAGCAGGCACAACGATCCTGCTGCTTGCAGTCTTTTCACTTGCCTCCAGTCAAGAGGACAAGATTACGTGGGGAGGAGAATATCCACCTCCACCAAAAGAGCTGACCTGGAAAGAAAAGTGGAAACGCTCAAAGTTGCACCCCATAAAGCAAGATCTCTTAAATAGACTGGAACATTGCAAGTACCATTCCTATTTGCTAAGACTCTATGAGGATGAGTATACGAAGAAAATGCGTGAACCCATTATCCGCCTCGATAAGGATCCTTACAGCAAGCTCCGTAGGCTCAACTACTATGAAAGCTACGATCAACCGCATAAATACTGGGACACCTATGTCTTAAGTGACGGACTGGACACACACGGGGAAACATTGGAGGACTTAATACAAAAATATGCCAAGCACAAACTTGTCACACATGAAGTCGATACGTTTCGCTTTGGGTGTTCCATAAACGAAGGATATGGAAATCAAGAAGTAAACTATATGCTGTCAAATATCCATTATGCTGAGGTACACACCTATGTCTGGCATGTAGAGCCGAACTTAAGAAGGACTATATTGTTCCTGAATGACAATGGAGTACTGCGATCATTCTGGGGATATCAAGTGGAACAAGACGGATGTCTTAACGATTATCCAGAATTACTGTATGGAATTTATCTAGATGAAGATGAAGAGGATTACCTGTTGTCATTTCATCCAATCAAAACGTAGGGGCGAGCGGTCTGCTCGCCCGGTCCAATCATGGTCCAATCTTAATTGTTTCCCCACATCCCCACATAACGATGAACAATTAACCGTACGAAAGGCGTTTGAACAGTTGTTGAACGGTCATTGAAAATTTATTGGATGGTGTATTGGACGTTGCATTGGACCGGGCGAGCCCCTACATTCAGGTTGTATACAGCTGCCTTCCTAAAAAGATTCCCGAAAAACTTTGTCGTTCACATACAATCGTCTAAATTTGACCGAATGAAAACATTTCACATCTTCTGCAGACGAACTGAACGCCTCTCATAGGGGCATCGTTCGTTGAGTATCACTTCTGACACTTTTAATCATGATACGAACCTTATTAAACCTATTCTTAACGACAGTATTATTGACGGAAGGATGCAGCAAACCAGTATCCCCGCCCATTGCTCGTCCCACCAAGGATGACATGACACAAAGCTCTCATCCAGACAACATACGGAAGAAGCTTGACTCTGTACGGGTAAAGTATTATACTTGTTTCATAATGGGACTCACACCCCTTACGCGTGAAGAACTGATTAACAAACCTGTAGATTCATTCCTTCCCATCCTTCCTGTCCATCCGAAAGGAAACGAAACGGTGGATATGAGGCTTCCGGAAAATAGAATGCCGGAGGTTATTGATACGCTTATCACCACTCCACATGTCCTGGATGAGCTTTCAGCTGCCATGCAGACTGTGAAGACAAACTCCCCGGGACCGTACCCGTATGAGGACGTGAGGATGACAGCGCGGTTCTACTACCGGAATCATACCGTGGACATCATAGACTATCATGGGACTTATCTGGAAGACTTCACACTGAACGGGCAGGAGGGCAAAGAGAATGACCAGCTGACCTATTTGTTGCGGCAGCATTCCGGTTTCTATTGGTTTCATAATCTTTTCCACCTGACTTACATGCACGAGTTGTATAACATCAGCTTTCCTCAAGACACTGTTGTCAATGCCGATGGCGTCCGGCTATATTACGGAAAACCTTATCAGGCAAAATATTATGAGGATACGTTCAATTATGATTTTATACCGCTTCCCTATCTGAAAATAGAATATCCGGGTCAATGAAGCGTCTGTGAAATATAGTTATAATAGTAGAAAGGGGAAGATAAGCCACCTCCTGATGGAGATACGCTTATCTCCCTCCCCTTATTTAAGCCAAACGGTGAAAACAAGATAACCATGAAAAAAAGAACGATATATCCCATTGATTATCCCCTGGTATAAATGAACGATATGGAAACAAAGAATGGACTAAACTACAAACTGGAGTCTTTGGACGGACTTCGACTCACGATTTACGAACAACCAAACTCCAAACTTATCTATATCCCTTTGGTTATAGGAGTAGTCATATTAATGATTCCAATAATCATTTTTCCATTTATCGTGGCTGAAGATAGGGGAGTTCCCTTAGGTTTTGTCATAACATGTGTCATTGCCCTACTGACTGGTGGGTATCTGCTAAGAATGTATCTGTGGAACGCCTACGGCAGTGAAGTATTCATAATCAAACAGAATACATTTTCCACCTATTATGACTATAAATTCTTCAAGGACAATGTACGCACTTTCAGCTTCCAATCAGTAGCGACCCATGGCATAGAGGATAAGAAAAATACTTCTGGTAGTGAAATGATAGCTTTTTGCATTGATGAACAGACTTTTTTCTCAAGAAATGCTATTCCCATAGACGTTATTGCACAAATAGCAAAAATCTTGAAGCAGTCATCATGTTACTGACAAAGCTTCTGTATAGAAAGGTTGTACTGCACATCATGTCGCAGTGCAACCTTTCTTATTTGAGTTGCCTTCCCAAAAAAGATTCCCAGAAAGCTTTGTCGTTCACAGACAATCGTCTAAATTTGACCGAATGAAAACATTTCACATCTTCTGCAGCCTGTGCTTTCTGTTGCTTGGTACGTCCGCATGCCACCGGATGCCATCATCCGACAGTCCCTTCCTGACGAGGGCACAGGGGTATGCCATGTCCGATTCCACCTACAGCTTTGCACCTTGGCTGGCACAACTCATCGACTCTTTCGTTGCACAACATCCGAACCTGAACTATGACATCTTTATCAACAAGATTGACGAAGATACCTTGCAACTGGCACTGCAAGGGACGGTCACAATGCGGATGGAAGGAGAACGCGCATGCTATGAACTGCATCCGCTGACTGTATACAAAAGCGGAAATGTTTCCGTCAACGTCTACAGCGGAGCGGAAATGTTCCTCGTCCCCCGTGCAGACTCTCTACTGCCTGAAAAAGGCGACTATTATCCAACGGCACGCAGGGAAGCCTTCTGTCTCATCTATGTCTATGACGACAGTCTACACTTCTTCCGGGACTGGAGAGAGGCAGATATCTATCCCTTTACTGAACATCGTATGAACGTATGGCAACCTGATGATGATGAAACGACTGACTGACCTTCTGAAAACATGCCTGCTCCTGCTGCTGGCGATAACCGTCTCGTGCAGACCTGTCCCCGAAAAGGAGCCTCAACCGATATACACGTTCCAGCAGTCCTTCCACCCGTCGATAGAGGCGGTTGTAGACTCATTCACGGCACGCTATCCTGCCACTTATACGGAACTGCACATCAACAAGGTCTGTGGCGCACGGGTATTCTTTGCTCTGCTCTACAGCGGTGAATCTCCCTTGTCAACCGTTCCTGCATGCATAAAGGCATCCACCTTCGACGGAACGGTCGTCAGTGTGTATTCGGGATTGGAGGACGTCTGTGTCCGGCATGACAGCCTGCCTCCCGTCCACGTCGATGAACAGCTCATACGGAAAGGACACTTCTGGCTGATCAAGCATGATTGGAGGAATGTGCTGCAAGTCCGTGAGGCGGATGCCCGTCTGCGTTCTCCCTTCGTACCTACACCAGGATTCATTTCTGCAGACGAACTGAACACCTACATCATGATGGACAGCATCAAACGTTATGACGACCTGCATCATAGGGGCATCATTTATTGAGTATCAGCTTTCCATCGTAAAGACCGTTCCTTTTGACGACAGCAAACCGGGGCTCACCCCTTCCGTCGGGCACGCAGATACTCCACAATGCCGGGGATGAGGGAAATGATGATGATGGCGACGATGACCAGCTTCAGGTTCTCCTGGATGAACGGCTGGTTGCCGAAGAGATAGCCCGCATAGAGGAACGAGGCGACCCAGAGAAGGCCTCCCGTGAGGTTGTAGAGCATGAAGTAGGTGTAGTGCATCCGTCCCATGCCTGCCACGAAAGGAGCGAAGGTACGGACAATGGGGACGAAGCGGGCGAGGATGATGGTCTTTCCACCATACTTCTTATAGAACTCATGTGTCTTGTCGAGATAGCTCTGCTTGAAGATTTTAGAGTCCGGGTTGCTGAAGAGCTTCTTGCCGAAGAAGTGCCCGATGGCGTAGTTGCACGAGTCGCCCAGCACGGCGGCGGCAAAGAGCACGAGTGCCAGCAGGTGCACGCTCAGCGGCATGTCAGGCTGGGCGGCAATGGCTCCGCCGACGAAGAGGAGGGAGTCTCCCGGGAGGAAAGGGGTGACCACGAGTCCGGTCTCGCAGAAGATGATGAGGAACAGGATGGCGTAGGTCCACTCATGGTAGTCGCGCACCATCTCGACCATGTGCTGGTCGATGTGGAGGAGGAAGTCGATGATAAATTCCATAGGGTTGTGTGATGTGTTTGTGTGTACGGGCTCCGGGGAGCTTCCGGGGACAAAGATACGCATTTCAGCGGAATATCTGCAAGGGGGAGAGGGAGGAGAAGCCGCCGCCCCTGCCCGCACGCACAAAAAAATAGACCCATCTTCACAGACAGGTCTATTCTATTATAAACTTTTGTTTTAACAAAGCACAAGATTCCTCTTGTGTTTATCGTGGTCGGGCCGAAGCCCGTTGACGGTCAAGAAGGTCATTCAGCCAGCGGGTCGAATGTTCCGTCGTCACCACCATGGTTGTGGTCGCCCCAACCGATGGTCTGTTCCACAGCGGGGTTCTGGCTCATGGCACTCTGTGCCAAGCCCAGGAAGTAGTAGTTCGGTTGGTATTGGAAGTAAAGCTCGCTGTGGTTCGAGTCGTATGAGTCGCCCTTCTTCTTCTTATACGTCAGGTATTTCGTATAGAAAGCCTTCAGCGCCTCCTGCTGGTCGGCAACCGGTTGGCGCAAGTCCATCACGGCTGCGGCACGTTCACCTGAGTTTACTGTTCCGTCTGTACCATAAGCAATGCCGCAGAGCGGGTCGGGGTTGTTGTCGCCCACATAGCTGTCGCCGTTCGGATAGTCACGTCCGCCCAAGCCGTCGTTGTAGTCGTTGCTGACGCGGAACTCCATGTTCTCACGACGTTGGCCGTTCATGGCGCGATAGCCTAGCCAGGTGCAGGTGTTGCCGTTCCATCCGGTGAGCTTCCACGATGCCTTCAGGGCTTCCTGACCCTGACCGCCGTCGAACAGCATCCAGCGGCGCATGTCGTCGAAACGTTTGCCCTCGAAGGCAAGCTCGATCTGGCGCTCATAGAGCACAGCCGACATACAGGCTGCCTGGTCGCTGCTCAGCGTAGCGTCCAGTCCGCAGTCGCCCGTGTAGCCCACACGGCGGCGGATTTCCTTCAGGATTTCCACGGCCTCGTCCATGTGTCCTGCACCGCAGGCAGCTTCAGCCAGGTTGAGCTTCACCTCGGTGTAGCGCAGTTCCATCCACGGAGCTGCCGAACGGCCGAAGTGGCGGTCGTCGCTCCACTCATAGAGCGGGCTGTTGTTGACGTCGTAGTCATCCGAACGCTTGCGCACGTAGATGCCCTTGGCATTGCTCATCAGGCCGTCGGGACCGAAGTTCGTGTTCGACTCCACGTTGTCGCGGTCTTCAGCGGAAGCGTACCATACGTAGTTCCACAGCACGTAGTCCGGACCGTTGTAGGGGTACATGTTGTCGGCGTTACGCGGGTCGTTGGCGAAGGCCCAGCGTACGCCCGGGAAGGCGAAGGTGCGGTAGAAGCGCGGGTCGCGGTTCATGAACGGTGCGTTCTGTTCGTAGGCATAGACCGACGGACTGAGCTTGCTGTAGGTGCTGTTGCTCGGACGCTTGCCGTCCGCCATGGGGAACATGCTGATAATCATTTCCGACGGGGTCTTGCCGCCTCCGCCTTGTGCGTTTGACGGACGGATGCCGCTCTCCCAGGCATTGTTGCGTGCATAGTCGGGCACGCCGCCGGGGTTGATGGTGTTGTAGAGCGTCACGAGGACGGCTTCCTTGCTCCGCTTGTTGCCTGCCGGGCTGAAGATGCGTGCCCAGTTGGCTGCATTGGTCTCGTAGGTTGTCTCCTCATAGCCGTAGCCGCAGCCATCGATGACGGGCAGTGCCTTCTTCATGAAGGTGTAGGCGTCCTGCCAGCGTTGCTGGTCGTTGGCACGGTTGAAGAGCGGGCTTGCCCAGAGCAGGAGCAGACGTCCCTTCAGTGCGAGTGCCGTACCGGTGGTCACACGTCCGTAGTTGGAGTCTTCCCATCCGCCGTTGGCTGTGGCGGGTGTCAGCAGTTCGGCTGCCAGGTCGAGGTCGGAGACGATGAAGTCGATGGTTGCCTTTGTCGACGAACGCGGCGTCTGTGAGTCAGCTACGGGGTCCTGCACCTCGGTGATGATGGGCACACCGCCGTACCACTTCACGAGGTTGTAGTAGCACCATGCACGCCAGAAGTAGACTTGTCCGAGGAGCTGGTCCTTGTCCTCCTGGGGGATGTTGCCGTTCGTCAGTCCGCGGATGACGTCGTTACAGTTGCGGATGCGTCCCCAAACGGACTCGCGGATGTTGTTCGACTGGTTCTGGAAGTAGTCGGGCACGGTGTTCGCACCGCTGAGGTAGGTCAGCTTGTTCTGCGGGTCGTTGAACTTGTCGAAGCCGCTGTACTCCTCCGTACACTTCGAGAGCAGGTCGGCAGAGCCGCTGGAGGGATATTTCCAGTTGGGACCGTCCAGTGTCGGCTGGCAGAACCAGTAGATGTCGCTCACACGTCCGGTGGCTCCGCTGACGTAGTTGTAGACGTCCTCGCTCACCTGGTCGTAGTTCTTCTTGTCCTGGAGGAACTGGTCGCTGCACGCTGTGAGGGCGGCAGAGGCGGTCAGGGCAAGGGCAAATAGTTTTATCGTTGTTCTTTTCATTGTCGTTCGGTTAATGTGTTTTTAGAATGAGATGTTGATACCCACGGTGAACTTGCGCAGTGAGGGATAGCTGTCGAAGCTGCTCATCGGGTCCATGAAGTTGTCAGGATAGGGGTTGTAGAGGCTCAACAGGTTCTGTCCCGTCACGTTGAAGCGGCAGCTCTGGATGCCGAGCATCTTGGTGACGCTCGACGGCAGTGCGTAGGCGAGTGTCAGGCGGTTGAGGCTGATGCGTGTGCTGCTGATGCGCCAGAAGGTCGAAGCCACGCTGTTCACGTCAGAGTAGGCGAGGTTCGGATACTTGGCATCGCGGTTCTCTGCCACGACGAGGTTGCCCGAAGCGTCGTAGACATCCTGATAGGAGTACATGTTGTCCACGTTCCAGAACGACGGCATGTTGGAGTATTCCAGGTCGCCTTCAGCCTTGAGGGCGGAAGTAGGCACGATGCTGTAGCCACCCCAGCTGGCACCGAGCTGTGCGCTGATGGAGAAGCCTTTCCAGTCGGCGCTCAGGTTGGCAGTCACGCCGTAGGGGTTGCCGCGGTGGGAGAGTTCCACCTGGTCGTTGTCCTTGTCGACGATGCCGTCAGGACCGGCGTAGGTGCCGTCCTCCTGCAAAGGTCCGCGGACGTCCTTGTAGATGAGCATACCCGGACGGACTTCGTCCTTGGACATACCCATGTAGGAGGTGACGTTGTACTTGGCGAAGTATTCGTCAATCTCCTGGAAGCTGCGGAACATGCCCAGACACTGCATACCCCACGTACCCTGGTCGGTGCGGTCGCCTTCCTGAATGCTGCGGAAGAGGTAGTCGGTCGCCCAGTCCATGAGGAGCACCTTGTTGTCGGTGTAGCCCGTGTTCAAGCCGATTTTGTATTTGAAGTCCTTGCCGATGTTGTCGCGCCAGGTGATGCCCACCTCGACACCGTAGCTGTCCAGCTTACCGTAGTTCACCTTGGCCGACTGCGTACCGACGGTACCGGGGACGGAAGCCGAGTAGTTCGTCAGCATCTCGCGGTTCCACTCATAGTAGCCGTCGATGTTGAAGGCGAGGCGGTTGTCGAGCACGTTGAAGTCGAGGCCGACGTTCGCCTTGTAGGTCTTGTCCCAGTGGGCGTCGCGGTTCACGGCGGAGTTGTTCTTGTTCAGTGAGATGTGTGTGCCGGCGTTGTTGCCTGTGCCTATGCCGATGACCGGACCCTTGTCGAGGTCCATGCCGTAGGTCTGCATCCACTGCCACGGCGTGGTGTTGTCACGACCGGTCAGACCGAACGAGGCGCGGAACTTCAGGTAGTCGATGAACTTCACGTGGTCCTTGAACCAGCCTTCCTCTGACATCACCCAACCGGCGGATACCGACGGGAAGGTACCCCAGTAGTTCTCGGGGGCAAACTTGGTCGAGGCGTCCGAGCGGAGCAGGAACTCCAACAGGTAGCGGTCGTTGTAGGCGTAGTTGATGCGCCCGATGTAGGACAACGTTCCTGATTCGGCGCGCGTCCAGTTGGTGGTCATCTCGCTGTCCATACCCACGGAGTTCGACTGTCCCGTGGTGAATTCATACGGGTCGGTCACCTGTCCGGTCATCCACTCGCTCTCGGTCTCCGACTTTTCGATGGAGAAGAGGGCGCTCACGTGGTGGTCGCCGAAGTCGCGCGAATAGGAGAGGGTAAGGTTCATCTGGTAGTTGTCGGTGCGGTCCATCGTACGGGAGAGCATGTCGCCGTTGTCTACCGAGTTTCCGCCGTTGGCGAGGATGAAGTTGTTCTCGTCCATCAGCGCTTCGTATTCAGCCTCCTGGCCCGGTATGGGAGTGTACAGGTGCTGTCCGCTACCGGAGCGGCGTGACATCTGATAGAGGTTGTACTCCGTACCGTACTGGTTGTTCTTGTTGGTGCTGATGCTCTTGGCGTAGGAGAAGCGCACGTTCAGTCCCTTGAGGAAGTCGATGTGGCTGAAGTCGTACTCGAGGCTGCTGTTGATGGTCAGGTTCTGGCTCATGGAGCTGCTGTAGTCGCCGTTGTTCTGGAGCACGTCGAAGTGGTAGACCTGGTCGTCGCCTTTCTTCTCGTTGCTGATGCCGTAGGCGGCGATGGGCAGTCCGTTGACATATTCGGGGATGTAACGCGGACGGTAGAGCAGGCGGCGGTAGTCATTCTCCGAGTCTGTTCCGCCGACTTTCACGAGCGGGTTGGTCTTCTTGCCATAGTCGCCGGACACCTGCAAGCTTGCCTTGAAGCCCTTGGCTATCTGCAGGTCGACACCGGCGCGGAAGTTCCAGCGGTCGTAGTCGAGCTTCCCGAGGTTACCTTCCTGGTCGAAGTAGGAGATGCCTGCGTAGTAGTTGGCCTTCTCCGACGCACCGCTCAGGTTCACACTGTGCTTCTGCGTGATGCCGGTCTCCCAGTACTTGTCGAGCAGGTTGTAGTTGAGTCCGCGCATGGCGGCGAGCTCGTCGGCCTGGAAGAGGTCGAGTTGGGGGTTGAGGTCGGTCTTGAGGGGGTCGGCAGCCTTCACGGCGTTCCACAGACGGCCATACTCATAGGAGTTCAGCATCTTGGCATGGCCGACGGCGTCGGTGATACCGAACGAGCCGCTGTAGGAAATCTGCGGAGCGCCCATCTTGCCACGCTTCGTGGTGACGAGGACGACACCGTTGGCAGCACGTGCACCATAGACGGCTGCGGCGGCGTCCTTGAGGACGGAGATACTTTCAATCATGCTCGGGTCGAGGTTGTTGAACGCCTCCGAGCCGAGGTTCTGCATGGTGTTGCCCACCTTCACGTCGTTCGGGTAGATGAAGCCGTCGATGACGAACAACGGTTCCTGTGCGGTCGAACCGAGGGCACTCACGTCGCCCGAACCACGGATGGACAGGCGGGCGGGAGCTCCCGGACGTGCGTCGCCGCCGCTCACGCTCAAACCGTTGACAAGTCCGCTCAGCGAGCTGGCGAGGTCGCCGCCCACGAGGTCCTGGATTTCATCCATCGGGACGGTGGAGATGGCACCCGTCAGGTGGGCCTTCTTCTGCACGCCGTAACCCACGACAACCACTTCGTCGAGTTGCTGGGTGTCCTCCTTCATCACGATTTTCACCTGTGAGAAGTCGGTGACGCGCAGGGTGGAGTAACCGATGTAGGAGATTTCCACGGCTCCGCCCTGGGGAACTTTGATGGTGAACTTACCGTCGAGGTCGGTGATGGTGCCGCCCTGGGTCTGTCCGGCGATGCGTACGGCAGCACCGATGATGGGGATGTCGGTCTCGTCGACGACCGTACCCGTGAATGTGACTTGTGCTTGGGCAAATGCCGACGTAAATGTGCCGACGGTCATCAATGCACCAAGACCTACCTTTAATATCTTGTTGTATTCCATTGATTCAATGCTTAGTTTGTTTTGACTGGATGGGTTGGCAAGCCTGTGGAGGCGGGGGGCTCGTTGGCATCCGCTTCCCCCGTCCGCCTGTCAACCTGTTTGATTACTTATACCAGCGCGGGTCGCCTGCCTGGTTCTGAGTGGCGACAGGAGCCGTCGGTGTGAAGTTCACGCCGCCCTTTTCCTGGTCGTCGAGGTTGATGGTCTGGAGGAACGTTCCGGCAAAGGCAGGGTCTTCGAGGGTTGCATACGGGTTGCCGTCGCTGTCCTTGCGGCCGCCGGTGTCGTTGCCGTTCGGTGTTCCGCCGTCCACGCCCCAGATGGTGTTGCCCGGTGTGTGGCGTTCACAGTTGTTCTGCAGGTACTGGTAGATGCGGAAGACGTCGTAGAAGATGTTGTACTGCGTGTTCAGCACGACGGTGTTCGTGTTCGGCATGTTGTTTCCGAAGTCTTTGTTGGAGAATGTCTTACAGAAGGTGTTGTAGCGGATGTTGTGCGTCGACGAGTTGTCGTTGTTGCCGAAAATCTTCTTCGGTTGGGCGTTGCTGGAGTTGGAGTAGCGGATGAAGTAGGCAGATTCGTTCTTCACCAGGTTCCAGATTGTGTTGTTCTCGATGGTCATGTCCTTCACCAGTCCGTTGCCGCCCTCGTAGAGGTTGATGAACGAGTTGGACCCCTCGTTGTTCAGCTGAATCAGGCAGTCGGTGATGCGGAAGTCGCGGAGGCTCCACGGCTGCTTGTTGCCATAGATGAGGCTGTTCGGCAGGTTCTTGATGTTGCACTCCTGGAAGATGACCGGCTTGTTGATGACATAGCCGTTCTGGTTGGCTCCGTTCGCCTTGTAACCCAGGCTCTCGGTTGAGATGGAAGCGTCAGGCGTGTCGCTCAGCATGAGGAGACCCGTCTGGGTGGCATTCGTACAGTCGAAGTCGATGAACTTCACCTTCAGTCCTGCCTGTGTCACGAGCGCTCCTTCCGGTCCGACGATGACGCGCGGGTGCGTGCCGTCCTTCTCGGTGCTGCGCAGGGTAATCTGGTTCAGGCGGAAGTCAACTTTGCCGTTGAGCGTGTAGGTCTCGCCTGCTTCAAGCGCGAAGCCCTGTTCCTTCTCGCTGTCCTTCAGGTTGGCGTTGATGTACTCGGCAATGTCCGTGCCCACGGGGATGGTCGTTGCCGGCACGAGAGCGGAGTACTGGTAGACCGTAGCCGATGCAGCTCCGGCGTTGTTGAGCTTGTCGTTGCCCAATGTCTGCAGGCTGATGTTGTAGACGGCGTCTTCTATCTTGGCGAAGGCCACGGAGCAGCCGTCCACAATGCTGTCCTGAATAACGGTGAGGGGATTCTCCGAAGTCACAGACTCGTCCTCCGGGTTCTCAATACATTCGATGTTGCAGAGATAGCCGCCGGCTCCGTAGATAACCGGCCAGGAAACCTTGACACTTTCCGTTCCGTCGGGGTTGGTGAGGATGCTGAATGATGCCTCGTCGATGGTCGGCGATTCCAGCTGCGTGTTCGTCACACCGCCGCTGAAGCTCTCGTCATCGACTCCTCGTGCACACGAGGCGGCGAGAAGAACCACTGACAGGAACGCAATGCCTCCAATACGTTTGGTTTTCATCTTACTAGGGATTTTAAAGTTAAACAAAAGTATATTCTATCTAAAGTTCAAGTTCCGTGTTGACGGTGGAGTGAAAGTACATCAGGGAGGCACAATGTCTGTCGACTTGTACGGGGCGTGTCTTTATCTTTCAGTTCTTGTGCTTTGTTAATGTGCTTTTCTTCCCAGGTTCTTTGTGTTTGTATGACGCTGCGAAGGTATGTTAAAAAACTAGTGGGTAGGGAGTAAAATTCTCTCAAAAAGGCGGACGTATGTTGCACTATTGCCTTTTAACGTGCCGTGTACCCGTCGCAGACCGTTCTGTCCGTGGAGGTTGGGGATTGTCGGGCAGAAGGCTCCTCCGGCGGAAGGGGGGCGTGGGTGTCTTCTGAATTCATGACAACGTGTAAATATTTATCGCCTCTCTCTTTTCAGGCCTCCGTCTCTACGTTCGTACGGACGCGTCGCCACGCTCGTACGGACGCGTCCGCACGACGCTACGGACAGGCCCGTACGATGCTATGGACACGTTCGTACGAAGGCCTTAAATAGTTTTGTTGTAACATGCTGACAAGTAGAGTGTAACATCAGTCCTTGCGTCTGCGTTTTATACCCCTTGCCGACCCGTCGGAGGGCGTCCGTATGTCCTGTTTTTTCGCATCATCGGACGGACATTTTCCGGAAATCAGGTCTTCCGCCTTCAAATACAGCCCCGTTCATGCCGGAAGCTGCGTGAAATCGTCGTATCTTTGCGCCCGTATAACAAAGAACATAGATGAAGACATTTCAAGAGTTAGGTGTTTCCGAGGAGATACTGAGAGCCATCACGGAGCTGGGGTATGAGAATCCCATGCCCGTACAAGAAGAAGTAATCCCTTATCTGCTGGGAAACGGGAATGACGTTGTAGCTCTAGCCCAAACCGGAACGGGAAAGACGGCTGCCTTCGGACTGCCGCTGATCCAGAAAATCGAAGTTAAGAACCGCGTGCCCCAGGCACTGGTCCTGTGCCCCACCCGTGAGCTGTGCCTCCAGATAGCAGGCGACCTCACTGACTATTCAAAATACGTGGACGGCCTGCGTGTGCTGCCCGTCTATGGCGGCTCGTCGATAGAGAGCCAGATACGCAACCTCAAGAAGGGGGTACACATCATCGTGGCTACTCCGGGCCGTCTGCTGGACCTCATGGAGCGTGGCACCGTGAAGCTCGGCACCATCCGTGACGTGGTGATGGACGAGGCGGACGAGATGCTCAACATGGGGTTCACCGACAGCATCAACGCCATCCTGGCGGATGTGCCCGAGGACCGCAACACGCTCCTCTTCTCCGCCACGATGAGCCCCGAGATAGCGCGTATCGCCAAGAACTACCTCCGAGACCCGAAGGAAATCACCATCGGCACACGGAACGAAGGCAACAAGAACGTGAACCACCTGTATTATATGGTGCATGCGAAGGACAAGTATCTCGCCCTGAAACGTATCGTCGACTACTACCCGCAAATCTACGGCATCATCTTCTGCCGCACCCGCAAGGAGACACAGGAGATAGCCGACAAGCTCATCCAGGACGGCTACAATGCCGACTCCCTGCACGGCGAGTTGTCGCAACAGCAGCGTGACCTGGTGATGCAGAAGTTCCGTCAGCGTCACCTGCAGCTGCTCGTCGCCACCGACGTGGCTGCCCGCGGACTCGACGTGGACGACCTGACGCATGTCATCCACTACGGACTGCCCGACGACACCGAGAGCTACACCCACCGCAGCGGACGTACGGGACGCGCCGGAAAGACGGGTACGTCCATCGCCATCATGAACCTGCGCGAGAAGGGACGCATGCGCGAAATAGAGAAGATAATCAACAAGAAGTTTGTGGCAGGAGAGATGCCCACCGGCAAGCAAATCTGCGAGAAGCAGCTCATCAAGGTCATCGACGATATCGAAAAGGTGAAAGTCAACGAGGAGGAAATCGCCGACTTCCTGCCGGACATCTACCGCAAGCTGGACTGGCTGGAGAAGGAGGACATCATCAAGAGGATGGTCTCGCTGGAGTTCAACCGCTTCCTGGAGTACTACCGCAACGCACCTGAAATCGAGTCCGTGGCGGAACGTCGCGGCCGTGACGGCAAGGAGTCGCGGGGCGAACGCAAGGGCGGGACGGCACGCCGTGCCGAGGAAGGCTACGTCCGCCTCTTCCTGAACCTGGGCAAGACGGACAACTTCTACGCCGCCCAGATCATCGACCTGGTGAACCGCAACGTGCGCGGCAAGAAGGTGAACATCGGTCGCATCGACCTGATGAAGAACTTCTCCTTCTTCGAGGTCGACGAGCGTCAGGCCGAGACCATCGTCCGTGCGCTCAACAAGGTGAAGGTCGATGGTCGCAAGGTGGTAGTCGAGGTTGCCGACGAGGCTGCCGGCAGTGAGGACGCACACCGCCCGTCGGCATCACGTGGCAACCGCCGCACGGAGCGGCGCGACGACCGTCCGGGAAAGGCGCCGGCAAAGTCCGAGCCCTCCAGAAAGGCGAAGAAGGACAAGCCGAGTCGTGCCGAGCGGGGCTATACCGAGGCGCGTGGCCCCAAGAAGAAGGATGACTGGAAGCAGTTCTTCGACAAGGACCGCCCCTGGCAGGACGAGGAGCCCGACTTCAGCGAGGAAGGCTGGGCTTGGCGGAAGAAGCGGTAAAAGCTTCTGTACGTTCTCCTTCAGAAACGGAAGGGGTGGGCGTCAGAAGTTTGACGAGTGATTCGTTGTAGAACACAAGGACACGAAGGCACAGAGGAATAGACCGGGACTCAGTCCCTTGACAGCGACTCTGTGTCTTCGTGTCTTTATGTTTCCTCCCCCTTCTCCGGCAGTCCGAGGAAGCGGCGGAGGCGGTCTCTCAGGTAGTGGTTGGCGTTGTTGATGTGCTTTTTGACGGTGTTGATGGTGATGTCGTACTGGGCGGCGATTTCTTTCTGAGACTTTCCTTCCAGGCTGGCGGAGTAGACGCGGCGGCAGGGGGTGGACAGTTCCTCAAAGGCGTCATTGACCATCTGGTAGACTTCCGCCTCGATCATCCGGGAGCTGATGTCGTCCTCCAGCGGTTCGCCCGAGAGCATCTCGCGGTTGGCAAATTCCTGTTCGACAGACTGACGTTTGATGCGGTTGAGAAGGGTATTGTGGAAGGCGCGGAACAGGTAGGTCTTGAAGACGGTCTCGTTGCGGAATGTCTCCCGGCGTTCCCACAGGCGGAGCCACACGTCCTGCAAGGCGTCGGATACGACCTCCTCGTCCGGCACATAGTGCATGCCGAAGTATTTCAGCTGGCTGTAATACTTCTCGTAGAGATGCCGGAATTGCTTGCTGTTCGTCAGGATGATAGCTTCCCCTTGAGCCGATAAATCCTTTTCCACCTGTGCTCTTTCGTTTTTGAAGGTCCAAAGATAGGGGCAATAAGTTGCAGGAAAGTTGCAGTACCTATTAATAAATACTAATTTTGCCGCTCTTTTAATGAAATGCACAAACACCGAACATCAATCAAGAAGATGAAAACATTTGAATTCAAGCCGAAGCTCTTCTCTACGCTCAAAGGCTACTCGAAGGCTTCGCTGACGGCCGACATCATGGCGGGAGTCATTGTCGGCATTGTGGCTCTGCCGCTTGCCATCGCATTCGGTATCGCGTCGGGCGTGTCGCCTGAGAAAGGAATCATCACCGCTATTGTCGCCGGTTTCCTCGTGTCGTGTTTCGGGGGCAGCCGGGTGCAGATTGGCGGACCGACGGGAGCGTTCATCGTCATTGTCTACGGCATCATTGCACAGTACGGCGAGAGCGGACTGATGGTCGCCACGTTCATGGCGGGCGTGTTCCTCATCCTGCTGGGGCTGTTCCGCCTGGGGACCATCATCCGGTACATCCCTTATCCCATCGTGGTGGGTTTTACGAGCGGTATCGCGTTGACCATCTTCACCACGCAGGTGAAGGACCTCTTCGGGCTGAGCATCGACGAGGTGCCGGGCGACTTCGTCTCCAAGTGGGTGGTCTATGCGCACCATTTCCATACCATTGACCTGTGGTCGACATTTGTGGGTGTGCTCAGCGTGGTCATCATCGCCCTGACGCCCCGCTTCTCGAAGAAGATACCCGGTTCGCTCGTTGCCATCGTGGTCATGACGGTGGCGGTGTGGCTCCTGAAGACTTATGCCGGGGTCGACAGTGTCGCAACCATCGGCGACCGTTTCAGCATCAACTCCCAGCTGCCCGACGCCAATGTGCCGGTACTCACATGGGAGACCGTCAAGGACCTCATCTCGCCAGCCATCACCATTGCCATCCTCGGAGCCATCGAGTCGCTGCTCTCCGCCACGGTGGCGGACGGCGTCATCGGCGACAAGCATAACTCCAACCAGGAACTGGTCGGTCAGGGCATCGCCAACCTGTTCTCGCCCATCTTCGGCGGTATCCCTGCCACGGGAGCCATCGCCCGCACGATGACGAACATCAACAACGGCGGACGTACGCCTGTGGCGGGCATCGTGCACGCAGTGGTGCTCCTGCTCATCTTCCTCTTCCTCATGCCGCTGGCGCAGTACATTCCCATGGCGTGCCTGGCTGGCGTACTGGTCGTCGTCTCCTACAACATGAGCGGCTGGCGCACGTTCAAGGAACTGCTCAACAACCCGAAGTCCGACGTCGGCGTCCTGCTGGTCACCTTCTTCCTTACCGTGGTGTTCGACCTCACAGTCGCCATCGAGGTCGGGCTGCTCATGGCGTGCCTCCTCTTCATGCGGCGTATGGCTGAGAGCACGCAAATCTCCGTACTGACCGACGACATCGACCCGAACAGCGAGTCGGACATCGAGCTGCACGAGGAACACCTCGTCATCCCTGCCCGCGTGGAAGTGTATGAAATAAACGGACCCTACTTCTTCGGCATAGCCAACAAGTTCGAGGAAGAGATGATACGCATCGGCGACCGTCCGAAAGTGCGTATCATCCGCATGCGCAAGGTGCCCTTCATCGATTCCACGGGTATTCATAACCTGACGAACCTCTGCCGCATCAGCCAGCGCGAAGGCATCACCATCGTGCTCTCCGGAGTCAACCCCCGCGTGCATGCCACGCTGGAGAAAGCCGGGTTCTACGACCTGCTAGGGAAGGAAAACATCTGCGGCAACATCAACGAGGCCCTGGCGAAGGCGCGTGAGCTGCTTCAGGAAGCCTAACCATCATCCAACATACAGACATGAGACTGACTGCTATCAAGACGACACATCCCCACTATCCCTTTGTGGAGGAGCTGTTTCTGGCGGCGTTCCCCGAGAGCGAACGTCGCCCGGTGGAGGCGCAACGCCTCAATGTGGACGGGAACGCCCGTTTCCGTTGTTACCTGCTCACGGAGGACGACGACGAGCGTCCCTTGGGCTTCATCACCGTGTGGGAGCTGGACGGCTTCTACTACGCGGAGCACTTTGCCATCGACCCCACGTTGCGCAACGGAGGCTATGGTTCGCGGGTGATGCAGCACCTGCTGGCCCAGCTCGACCGTCCGCTGGTGCTGGAAGTCGAGGTGCCGGAGGACGAACTGACGCGTCGGCGCGTGGCGTTCTACGAACGGCAGGGCTTCCGCATCTGCGACAAGGACTACGTGCAGCCCCCCTACCGCACCGGTGGCGCATCACTGCCGCTCTATCTCATGGTGGCAGGCGATGCGTCGGCAGAACTGCCTGCCCTGGAGGACGTACGGAAAGGCATCTACCGGGAGGTCTACCGCGTGGACTGCTGAGCGCCTGCGGAGGATGACCTCCTGGACGTCGGTACTTGAAAAGAGACAGCCCGCGTCTTCTCCCCCGAGCTGCCGGCAGCATCAGGCTGTCGGGGCGGAGGGAGAAGGCGCGGGCTGTCCCGTATTTGTCTGTCAGGCTGCCTACTTCTTGCGCAGCAGGGCGTTGAAGTCAGGTGCTGCCATCAGTTCCAGTGCCTTCTGCACGGTGGGTTCGGAGTGGTTGACTACCTGGTAGTACTCGCTCATGCCCCAGATGTCGCGGGCGATGAGTGCCTTGAGCTGGAGGTCGATGAGTGCTTTCGCCTTCTGGTAGCCAGCCTCGTCATACTTGGCGCCCACCTCGTTGCCGTCGGTTATGAGCGCCTGGCGTAGCGACTCGGGAACGGTGAACGAGCGGTCGAAGTCGGCGAACTTCTTATAGGTCTTCTGTAGCTCATTGCGGTGTCCGTCGACATACTGGAGCGTAGCCTTGATGATGGCGCCCTTTGCCAGCAGCTGACGGTGGTAGTCCGACGAGCGGGTCGTGTCGATGGGGACGAAGTAGTCCGGCATGATGCCTCCGCCACCATAGACGGTGCGGCCGAGCTTCAGCGTGGTGCACTTCAGCGAGTCGGGGAAGTGGATGCTGTCGGCATTGGTCATCTCGCCCCGGTTGTAGCGGTTGATGAGGTCTGCGTTGTAGTTTTCCGGATTGTCGTACGGCTTCTGGATGCAGCGTCCCGAGGGCGTGTAGTAGCGTGCGATGGTGAGCCGTATCATGGAGCCGTCAGGCAGGTCGACGGGGCGTTGCACGAGTCCCTTGCCGAAGGAGCGTCTGCCGACCACGAGGGCACGGTCCCAGTCCTGCACGGAACCCGTGACAATCTCGGCAGCCGAAGCCGTGAACTCATCGACGAGGACAATCAGCTTGCCCGTGCGCATCTGTCCGTTACCCAGGGCGCGGAACTCGTTGCGCGGGGAGCGGCGTCCCTCGGTGTAGACGATCATCTCGTCGCGCTCCAGGAACTGGTTGGAGAGGCCCACGGCAGCATTCAGGTAGCCGCCTCCGTTGCCTTGCAGGTCGAGCACGAGGTCGCGCATGCCCTGCTTCTTCAGACGCTTGAGGGCGTCCATGAACTCGTCGACGGTCGTTGCGCCGAAGTTGTTGATGCGCACGTAGCCGACGTGGTTGGGGTACATGTATACGGCGTCGATGCTATGGACGGGAATCTTGTCGCGTGTCACGGTGAAGTGCAGCGTCTCGGCGATGCCGCGGCGCACCACGCCGAGGTTGACCTGGCTGCCCTTCGGTCCGCGGAGGCGGCGTACGATGGCCTCGTTCTTCATCTTCACGCCGGCGATGGCGGTGTCGTTGACGGAGATGATGCGGTCGCCCGGCAGCAGGCCTGCCTTCTCCGAAGGTCCGTCAGGGATGACCTGGATGACCATCAGCGTGTCCTCGTTCATGTTGAACTGGATGCCTATGCCCTCGAAGTTGCCCTCCAAGGGTTCATTGAGGCGTTTCACCTCTTCCGCGTTGGCGTAGGTGGAGTGCGGGTCGAGCTGACGGAGCATCTCGATGATGGCGCTCTCCACGATCTTGTCTTCGTTCACCGGGTCGACATAGAGCTGCTGGATGGCGAACTCGGCTATCTGCAGCTTGCGGGCTGCTGAAAAGTCTTCCGGTTGTTGCTGCTGGGCCTGTGCGCCGATGGCGAGCCACAGCAGGCAGAGTGATAAAAGCTTTCTCATAGTTTGTTTGGTTTTTAACAACCGCCCGGAGGCAGTTGGCGAGCTTGCGCTCTGTTCATGGTAATCTTCTTGTCTGTTTCTTTCTTTATCATAGGGTCCGGCGGACGGGTCGTCAGGTTACCGGCAGGGCAGGCAACCGGCCGTACCGCCTTCGGTCATAGTTTCATGCCTTCGGGGAGGAAGCGGCTGACGTCCTTGCCGAAGCTGAGCAGTTCGCGCACGACGCTGGAGCTGATGCTGGTCAGCTCGGGCTCGGTGAACAGCAGGATGGTCTCGATGCCGGAGAGCTGCCGGTTGATGTCGGCGATGGTCTCCTCGTATTCGAAATCCTTCACCGTGCGGATGCCGCGGACGATGAAGCATGCCCCCATGCGGCGGGCGAAGTCAATGGTCAGGTCGCTGTAGGCCTCCACCTGCACGCGCGGCTCGTCGCGGTAAAGGTCGCGTATCATGTCGATGCGCTTCTCCATGGTGAACCACGTGCGTTTGTTCTCGTTGATGCCGATGCCGATGACCACCTCGTCCATGAAGGTGAGTGCACGGCGTACGACGGAGTAGTGTCCGATGGTAAACGGGTCGAACGTGCCCGGGAAGATGGCTCTTTTCATACGGTTGGGTCTGTTAGCTGATGGGGATGCGGGGTGCGGGCAGGCGGTCCGTCCCTGCACGGTTCGTTGTCTCCGGTTCAATCATTCGCGACGTCTTCCTCCACCACGAGGTTGTTGATGATGAAGTTCTGTCGTTCCATGGTGTTCTTGCCCATGTAGAACTCCAGCAGTTCCTTCACGGTGTCGGTCTTGCGCAGGGTGACTTGTTCCAGACGCATGTCCTTGCCGATGAAGTGCTTGAACTCGTCGGGCGAAATCTCGCCGAGACCCTTGAATCGCGTAATCTCCGGGTTCGGGCTGAGCTTGCGGATGGCAGCCACGCGCTCCTCTTCCGAATAGCAGTAGATGGTCTCGAACTCCGGCTTTCCCTTCCCCGGACGCTTGACCTTGTTGCGTACGCGGAAGAGGGGAGTCTGCAGGATGTAGACGTGTCCCTTCTTGATGAGGTCGGGGAAGAACTGGAGGAAGAACGTGATCATCAGCAGGCGGATGTGCATCCCGTCCACATCGGCATCCGTCGCCACGATGACCTTGTTGTAGCGCAGTCCGTCGATGCCGTCCTCGATGTTGAGGGCGGCCTGGAGGAGGTTGAACTCCTCGTTCTCATAGACCACCTTCTTCGTCAGTCCGTAGGAGTTGAGCGGCTTGCCCCGCAGGCTGAACACCGCCTGGGTGTTCACGTCGCGGCTCTTGGTGATGGAGCCGCTCGCCGAGTCGCCCTCGGTGATGAAGATGCAGCTCTCCTCCGTCTTGTCGCCCTTGGTGTCGTTGAAGTGTATGCGGCAGTCGCGCAGCTTGCGGTTGTGCAGGTTCGCCTTCTTGGCGCGTTCGCGTGCCAGCTTGGTGACGCCGGCAATCGCCTTGCGTTCCTTCTCCGACTCCTGGATTTTCTGGAGCATCACTTCCGCCACGTCCGAGTTGATGTGCAGGTAGTTGTCCACCTCCGTCTTGATGAAGTCGCCCACGAACTTGTTGAGGTTCGGTCCGTCGGGCGCCATCTTCAGTGAGCCGAGCTTCACCTTCGTCTGACTCTCGAACACGGGCTCCTGCACGTTGATGGCGATGGCGCCCACCAGTCCGTTGCGGATGTCGGCAAAGTCCATGTTCTTGTTGAAGAACTCCTTGATGGTGCGTGCCAGGTGCTCCTTGAACGCGCTCTGGTGCGTGCCGCCCTGAGTCGTATGCTGTCCGTTGACGAAGGAGTGGTACTCCTCGCCATACTGGTTCGTGTGGGTGAAGGCAATCTCGATGTCCTCCCCCTTCAGGTGTACGATGGGGTAGAGCGGGGTGGCGGTCATGGTGTCGTTGAGCAGGTCCACCAGTCCGTTGCGGGAGACGATGCGCCGGCTGTTGTAGATGATGGCGAGCCCCGTGTTGAGGTACGTGTAGTTGCGCAGCATCGTCTCGATGAACTCGGGGCGGAAGCTGTAGTGCTCGAAGAGCGTGTCGTCCGGTTCGAAAAAGATGTAGGTGCCCGTAGCCTCCTCGGTGTCGGTGGTCGTGTCGCTCTGCAGGACACCCTTGGCAAAGACCGCCTCGCGCACCTTGCCGTCGCGGAAACTGCGCACCACGAAGCGGCTGCTCAGTGCGTTGACCGCCTTCACGCCCACGCCGTTGAGGCCGACGCTCTTCTTGAACGCCTTGCTGTCATACTTGCCTCCGGTGTTGAGCACGCTCACAGCCTCGATGAGCTTGCCTTGAGGAATGCCGCGCCCGTAGTCGCGCACGCTGACCCGCAGGTTGTCTTTCACGCGGACTTCGATTTTCTTTCCCGCGTGCATCTTGAACTCGTCGATGCTGTTGTCGATGACCTCCTTCAGCAGCACGTAGATGCCGTCCTCCGGATAACTGCCGTCGCCCAGCTTGCCGATGTACATGCCGGGTCGGGTCCGCACATGCTCCATGTCGCTCAGGTGCCGGATGTTGTCGTCGGTGTATTCAACCATTGGTGTTTCTTCCATAAGCACTGTATGTTGGGAGGAACGGGAGCCCGTTCCCCGGATTCAGATTTTCTTTTTGTATGCGCGCCGGCGCTTGTGCTGCCGGTTCTCGAAGTAGTCCCACTGCCGCTGGACCGCCTCGTTGAGCTCCAGCTCGGGATTGCTCTCCGCCCACTTGTAGCCCTTCCGGTTGTAGACCTTGATGAGGTCGGAGAAGAGCAGTCCGTTGACGCCCTTGTTCTGGTACTCGGGCTTCACGGCGATGAGCAGCAGGTCGAGCGTGTCGGGGTGTTTGAGGAACAGCGTCTTCAGCAGGTGGACCCAGCCGAAGGGGAACATCTTGCCCTTCGCTTTCTGCAGGGCACGCGAGAGCGAGGGCATCGTCACGCCCACCGCAATCAGTTCCCCCGCCTTGTCGGTGACCAGGGTCACCAGGTCAAGGTCGAGGATGGGCAGGTACATCTTCACGTACTGGTCTATCTGTCCCTGGCTGAGGGGGGAGTAGCCGTAGAGCGGGGCATACGCCTCGTTCACCAGCTCGAATATCTTTTGCCCATATTCCCGGGCGATTTTCTTGGCTGACCGGTACTTCCTGATTTCCAGTCCGTACTTCTGCTGCACCAGGGCGGCGATGCGGCGGTGCTTCTCCGGTTCCTCCTCGGGCACGCGGATGCGGTATTCCACCCAGTCGGCGTCCTTCTCCAGTCCGTATGCCTCCATGTGCGCGGGGTAGTAGGGGTAGTTGTAGATGGTCGCCATCGTACTCAGCTGGTCAAAGCCCTCGATGAGCATGCCCTCGGCGTCCATGTCGGTGAATCCCAGGGGGCCGTGCATGGTGTCCATGCCCCGTTGGCGTCCCCACTCCTCGACCGTGCGGAGCAGGGCCTCCGACACTTCCCGGTCGTCGATGAAGTCTATCCAGCCGAAGCGCACGTTCTTCACGCCCCACTTCTCGTTGGCGCGCCGGTTGATGATGGCTGCCACGCGCCCCGCCAGACGCCCGTCCTTGTAGGCGAGGAAGTAGTCTGCCTCACAGAACTCAAAGGCGGCATTCTTCTGCGGATGGAACGTGTGGAGCATGTCGTCCAGCAGGTCGGGCACGGAGTATGGATTGTGTTTGTACAGCTCGTAGTTGAACCGGATGAACGTCTTGAGTTCCTTCGGCGTCGTCACTTTCTTGATTGTTATAGCCATTCTTCTTTAGTCTTTCACAAGCGTTTGAACGTGCAAAGATAGTGAATCGGACTTATTGTCTGTCTGTTTCGTCCGAAGAATTAGGAGCTTTTTTGCATTTGACGATGACTTTCCGTCCGTCGGCAAGGGTCGTGGCGAAGAGATAGATGTCCCCGCCCTCGCGCAGCTTGAGCCGGCGCCGCAGCTCCGCCACCGTCGACGGGAAGTTGCGCACCGTCAGGTTCGCCTGCCCGATGCCGTCGGTGAGGGCCTTCAGCTCCCGTTTGCCGAAGCCGGAGACCGCCTCGACGGTGAAGGCGCGTCCCGGGAACCCCTCGGCAGGGCGGTCCGACGTGTAGAGATGGCTGTTGGGGTGCAGCTTCGAGAGGCGGAAGCGGACGGCGGGTGAGCGGAAAGCCCCTGCCTTGAGGAGCGAGGCGTTCGGTTCGTAGAGGTAGCTGCCCACTGCCGGGGCGAGCGGACAGGCGGCGGCCTGCTCCTCGGCGGAGGTGAAGACGTAGCGTTGCACCCCGGCGGCGAAGTTCACGCAGTGGAACACCGGACCCCCGTCCGCCGGTCCGTCCGTCAGCAGGAACAGCAGCTCCCGGCACTCGTTGTGCACCGACACCACGTGCACCTGCCTTACGCCCGGCAGGAGCTGTACCGCCCGTGCGATGTCGAGCATGGGCGAGAGCTTCACCAGCACCCGTCGCCCCTTGCGCAGCAGGCGGTCGTGCAGGGCGGCGACGTCGGGCGTGCAGTCGGTGATGTCCACCGTGCGGCCCCCGTTGGCATCGCGCCGTGCCGGGTCGAGGAAGAGGGCGTCGACAGGCTCCATCGCGTCGAGAAACGCTTCCGCCTCCCCCTCGTGCACCCTCACGTGCGGGCAGCCCAGCAGGGGCAGGTTGTGCCGTGCCAGCGCGCACAGCTCCGGTTGCCGTTCCACGTACGTGGCGCGGGTGAAGCCCCGAGCCAGGTAGGAGCAGTCGACGCCGAAGCCGCCCGTCAGGTCCGTCAGGCTCTCGCCCCCGCCCAGCACCTCCGCCTTGTAGGCGGCAGTCAGCTCCGAAGAGCATTGTTCCAGCGGAAGATGAGGCGGGTAGAGCACCCCTTCGGTCGTGCTCCAGCGGGGCAGCTTGCGCCGTGCCACCTGCCAGCCGGCTATCTGCTGCAAGGCTGCCGTCAGGTCCACGCCCTCCGAGGGCCGTGCCTGGAGGGCGAGTGTGCGCACATCGTCCGTGCGGTGCAGGCGGATGAACGCGAGTGTCTGTGGGGAAAGAGGAAGTTCCATGATGTGTGTCGTCGGATGGTTCTGTCGGGAGGCAAAGGTACGAAAAAGTCCCGTTCCCGCGCTTTCGCTTTGGCGGATAGGGGCGAATGTGTATCTTTGCCCGTACCAAAACCAATAACAACAGATAGCTATGTCTTTATTCCGAGTACTTCTCTCCATCATTTTCCCGCCCCTTGCGGTGCTCGACAAGGGTTGCGGCTCCGTGCTCATCGTTTTCCTCCTGACGCTCTGCGGATGGATTCCCGGCGTGATTGCCGCGCTGGTCATCCTGAACAAACGGGAAGGATGATTTTAATTGACAATGGACAATTGACAATTGACAATTGCCCTGCGGCGTGGAAACGATTCCACCAGGCGATAATTGTCCATTGTCAATTATCAATTGTCAATTGATAAAGGTCGCCCCTACATTTTCCCCATGAACGGCTTGTCAAAACGACACGATTTCCCCGGTTTTGCTGTCATAATTTCCCGATTTACCGTTTTCAGCTAACGCACATTTTCGCAATTTCGTCCCTTCTGGAAAATTGCGCGTTAAATATTTTAAGATACGTCCGTCAGAATGCATCAGAATAAACGGTTATTTATACAATTATACCTTTTCTAACGCGGAAAAACCATACTCCGAACCCATTTTTACGGTCAAAAGCACCTGTGATTGGCTTCGTACGGACGCGTCCGCACCACCGTACCGACGTGTCCGCACCGTCGTAGTCGTTCGTCCGTACGAAAACAGCCACCTGTTTTCATTTTTCAGCGACCAAAGGAGCATGATTCCGTAGGTGTGAAATTGCGTCCGTCTGAAGAAAAAGACCGACGGAAGGAAACGAATGAAGAGAAATATGCTGTAAAAAGAAAGGGATAAGGCGGAAAGTGCGACAATATGTATTTTGCGAATCGCCCGAGAAGGCCCTTCCCGGTCATCCATCCGTATTTTGGCGCAAGGAAGGCCCCTCTCGGGCGATTCGTTTGACAATTTGACAAAGTGATACCTTCGCCGGAACGCATCCACAGCCTGCCCCGGAAGGGGGAGGGGCGGCGATGTCCAAGGCCCGTTGGCTGGCGACATTCCAGCAAGAGAAAAAAAGGAGAGCAGGCTTTGAACGGTGGGGACAAAACAGTTAAATTAGCGGACGCTAACAGTAACAGAGTATTGACTATGGAATCTAATTTGAGACGTGCGGCTGCCCGGATGATGCTGCTTCTGGGCATGCTCCTCCTGACGCAAGGGGCGTTTTCCCAAGATGAATCTTTATTCACTTCCGACTGGCGGGACCCGGCGACGGGGGACTGGCTGATGGGCTTCCGCCCCGAGGGCGTGGTGTACGACTGCCGCGTGTGGGACTACCGGACGAAGGTGCCGGAGGGCGACGGATGGGCACTGCTGCTGGAGAGCGGCGGCGAGACGTTGCAGGTGAAGGTGGGCAGGGAGGAAGACGGACGGCGGAGCATCGCGGTGGACGGACGCCCTGCCACGGTCTGCGAGAAGCTGCCGGGGAGAGTGATGCCTGATTATCCGACGGCGGACGGACGGGGATTTACGGACAACGGCTACCGTGTGGACTCGGTGACGGTCTGCGGATGGTATGTGAACCGCCCCGCGAAGCTGCGGGGGAAAGGGCAGACGTTCGAGGTGACATACACGGACGTACTGACGGCAAAGGAGAGGCGGGTGACGGCACCGCTGGACTCGCTGGGGAGGTTCCGTGTGACATTCCCGGTGCTGAACACGCAGGAGGTGTTCCTCGACTGGCGGCGCATCGCGGTGCACACGGTCGTGGAGCCGGGAGAGACCTACTTCCTGCTCTGTGACTTCGGCAGTGGGCGACGCCTGTTCATGGGCAGGGACAGCCGCCTGCCGAACGAGCTGCTGGCGCATGAGGCATCGTTCCGGAGTCCGCTGTATCAGGACCCCCGGGAGCAGAAGATGAGTCTGGAGGAGCTGATGGCGCTGGGCGACAAGGTCCTGGCACAGAGGGAGGCGCTGCTCGACAGCCTGACGGGGTGCCACCCGACGCTGTCGGAGCGTTACCGGGCGTACTTCCGGGGGAATGTGCTGATGGACAATGCGCGCAACATCGGCCAGGCACGGTTCTTATCGCCGGACTTCCGTCTGCCGCGGACGGTCTCGGACTACTTGGCGGAGCGTTACTGGTCACGGATGCCACAGCCTTACACGGTCCACGCACAGGCGTTTGCCTCTTTCGTCCGTGATTTTCTGGACGACCGGATGGAGTACTGCGGGCTGCGCGCCTCGGCCCGTCCGGACGAGCTGGTGTGTGAGGGTTTCATCCGTGCGTCGGAGGAGAAGCGTCAGCTGATGGAGGCGTACGGCGTGGCGTTCCGGGGGCTGGAGGCAGCGTTGGCGAAGGAGGCGGACGAGGCATTGCGCGACTCGCTGGTGCACCGGTTCCGGCGGGAACAGGCGGAGGCGCTCGCCTATCTGGACGTGCTGATGGACGACGAGGAGGCGGGGGCGGTTGTTCGCCGGGAGCTGATGAGGCGTGCGCTCGCCAGCCGGTGTACGTTGCTCGACACGCTGGGCTGCACCGGGGCATTGCGGGACATCTGCCTGACGAACTTCTTCCATGCGTACCTGGACAACAACCGGCATTCGCTTCCGCAGGAGCTGCTCGCGTCGGTAGAGGAGCTCATCGGGATGGAAAGCGCGAGGGACCTGCTGCTCGCCGAGCAGGCGCACTATGTGGCACTGGAGGAGTCGCCCGTCCCCGATGCGGAGAGCCTGAAGTCGGCTGACGTGGTGGCGGGACTGACGGACGGCGGGGAGATATTGGACCGGTTGCTGGCACCGTACCGGGGCAGGCCGGTGCTCATAGACGTATGGGGGACGTGGTGCGGTCCGTGCAAGGAGGCCCTGTCCCACTCGCAGGAGCTGTATGAGGCGTTGGCACCCTACGGGGTGGTCTGTCTCTACCTGGCGAACAACAGTCCGGTGGAGTCATGGCGGAACGTCATCCGTGAATACCGGCTGACGGGCAGCCACTGTGCCCACTACAACCTCCCGCCGGAGCAGCAGGCAGCCGTCGAGTCGGTACTGGGAGTGCGGTCTTACCCCACATACAGACTTGCCGACCGGACGGGCCGTGTGCTCGATGTGCCGGCTGACCCGCGCCGTCTGGCAGAGTTGCTGGAGTCGGTGAAGGGGGTTGCCGGTCAGGAGTGAGTCGGACGTCGCATGTCCAGGATGAGGTCGATGAACTCCTGCGGCAGGCTGACGTTGGGCAGGTCGACGGCGTCGGCAAAGAGTGGGGCAATGTCCCGTGCGCGGAACCCGGCGATGCCGCAGCCGATGCGTGTCACGAGGAAGTGCAGCCCGGGGTGTGTCCGTGCGAAGGCGATGAACTCGTCGGTGTAAGGTCGTATGGCGTCGATACCTCCGTGCATGGTCGGTATGCCGTAGGACTGCCCCTGCAGTCCGTTCCCTTGTCCGAGGACGGCTCCGAAGCGTCGCCAGGCGAGGAGTGCGGCTCCTCCCCCGTGCATGCCTTCGAGGTTGCTGCCGAAGACGAAGATTTCATTTTCCTTCAGTCGGGTGATGAGTTTGGGAGTAATCCCGCATGCGTGGTTGTGGGTGTTCATGGTGATGAAGAATTAGGATAGGTGAAACATAAGATGATTGTTGTCAGAGTCCGCGTCGGACGAACTGGTGACGGCCTGCGGGGAGGGGACGACGGCGTTTCCGCTGTGGCATCCCCGTGCCGGAACCGTGATCCCCGGCTGCCCCTGTCTGTGGACGGAAGGAGCCACCGCGGTGCCCGAATCGGTGACAAGTAACGTAAAAATCCCCTGCAAGCATTTGGCTTACAGGGGATTAACAGTGGACCAGCCTGGGCTTGAACCAGGGACCTCCAGATTATGAGTCTACCAGAACTTTTTCTTGAAACTACTGTATGTCAGTCTGTTAATAATCTCTTAAAAAGCCAATAGAACAACTATTGACCAACAATGGCTAAGTTTATACTAAGCCAATGAATGCACTTATACTGTGCTAAGTTTCTGCTTTATGCTTCATAACTGTTTTGGTTATATGGTTCAATGATTCTTTGCCTAATATAGCAGGCTTGTCCAAACTCTTGTCAAGAAGGAAAAGAAAAGAAAAAGTACATCCCTCATACTCAAATCCAAACATGAATACTTTGCATACCCTCAACTTGTTGTCCTTGCATCTCCCCACTTTCTTCCCTGTATAATAGAACACATCATTAGTGCTGATGGAATCCACATAGTCAGGAAGAAAGGGCTGCAAGTTGTCATAGACAGGCTTTGTATTCACTTTTCCTATATTATTCTCAGAAAGTGAATACATCTGCCTCCCTCCAAAATTGAAGAAAGCCAAGAATGCAGGGCTGACAAAGTTGTGCTTCATTTTCTTGTCAATAAGGAATGTAAAACCAATGCCTTTGACTTGGATGAAGATTTCATTCATTTTGATTTCATTCTAATGGAAGTTCTCTTATTTCAGGCTTTGGCAAATCTCCTACATCCATAGCCTGTATTCTTAAAGTGCTGAATAGATTGCTATTATCTCCTTTAGATAATTGTTGCATGGTTATAAATACCTTATCAACAACCTCATTCTTGTTTACTCTTCCTATTACAGGATTGATAGTGTTTCCTAAAATCATTGGATGGCTGGAAAAGTCTATTGCATTGTAAGCAAGATAATACACAATCAGAGGATTAAGTCCATTGATGTTAAATGAGTTTCTACTTTCAGGCAGGTTTATACTATACTTGGCTGCATGGTCTTTAACATCTTGGATAGAGACTGTTACATCATCTATCAGCTTTAATCCATTTTCCTTAAACACCTTTTGTGCTTCTGACAATGTGTATAAGGAATCTTGCTTGGCTGTCAATGCTCTATTCTCTTGATATAATGATATGTTATAGGAGATAGAGACTACTGATACAATTCCTAATAGAATGGATAAGATTGTAAAACTCTTCTTCATTTGTATGTCTTTTTTATTCAGTTGTTTTTATTGTCAATTTATCAAAGTCAAGAATCCATTTGTTTTTCACAAGGAAGTCTGTACTTAGAATACCATGAATTTGCACCCCTGTTTCTTCTTGTATTTGGGCTACTGCATTTGTAGCATCCAAAACAGTAAAGGTTGAGGTGTAATCAATCCCTTCAAAAGTGAATGTTGCTTCGATAGTTGGACATTCTTTATAGTTCCCCTCTATGCCCATTGTGCTTTGGTGTTCTTCAAGCACCTTAAATTCATTCTTGAAGTGTTCAAACACATAAGTAAAAAGGACATTATGTGTGGCTCCTGTATCAACAAGAAAACACAAGTTCTTTAGTTTGCCTGATGTTACTATCAGTGGTAAACCAGTCTTTTGCAAACCTAATGTTAGTGGAAATTCCATTATTTAACAAGCCATTTATAGTTGTAATAAATATCTGTCAGTCTCATTTTGGGGAATAATTGGTCTGTAGAATCATAGATTGCATGATAAAGCATTTCTGGTGTAACCATCATACTACTATCACATTGCATAGACAAGAAATCATTTAGTTGTCTTGGGCTGCTTACTCCATCATCTATAATCAAATAATCTGTTTGATTGATTTTTGCCAGTGCTATTTTAGACAAGCCACGGCACATAGCCACAACAACAAACTCTGATTGATGAATTGTATTACGCAAGCTCCATTTATTATGGAATAAGATGCTGAAAGAAAATAGCTCATCAACTTCTCTTGTTTCCACCTTTTCATATTCTTGAAAAATGATAGTCTTTTTGCTCATCTGATGCCCTTTTTTGTAGCCATACCACAAAAAGAAAGGTGTGATGCTTTCTTGTTGAGTCCAAGGTATCACCACAACACCTACAATCACAAACAAGGAAAGCCCACACCTCATGGCATGAGCATTCACTTCCTTACTGCTGTGATTGTTAGTCTTCAAAGTGGTGATTTTAGGACTGTCACAAGTAAGAAGCAAACACTTCTTTTTCTAATATGTCTTGTTAAACTTCTATTCCATTGCTAACTATTTTTGTTATTACTGCAAAATTACGATAATTCTGCAAGAAACAAACATCAAATCAGGCAATTTTATAAAAGTCAATCCATATCAGCATCCGAGGTGTGGGCAATTTCTTGTCATGAAGGGATGATAAATATCTCCCCTTGCTCTATACAAAGGTACTGCTTTTGTTACATATCTCTTATTCTCATTGTGTTTTCATTTTAAGGAAGCCCCGAAATATTGATATTATTCCGAGGCTTCATCCAACAATCAAACCATAAATCATGGCTTTTTATTGCCATCGGAGCAAAAGATGCAAAGCACTACTACTCCTAAAACCAAATTGATAATGGCAAAGATGATTTCTCCCATAAGGCAAATCTTGAAAATTTCCCACCATAATGAATATATAAATTTTGGAACAACCTGCTACTGAATGAACCAAGTATATTCACTATCACCATATAAGGCTTTATTCAGCCCATCAGCAAGTTGGGTGGCATTATAAGCCCTATCCAAGAAATTATCTATGTAGGAAGTCTTATTTGCCCCAGTAAGCAGATTATACACATTCCACATAGAGATTTCTCCTTGATTGTCAGGAAGAGAAAAGTTATCATCATTATAGAAAGACTTGGCTACAATACCTATTTGTGTATCTGTCATAAGCATTTGTGGCAACATTCTTTTCTGTTCAGTAGGCAGATATTGGTACAACCTGCACTTACCCAAGAACTGAGCAAACTGATGTTCAGTCATATAACTATCCTTGAAAGCTCCCATATAATAAAGGTGCTTGGCTGCATTATAATCTTGAAAAAGCTGTATTGCAGCATTGAATAAACTATGTACATCCATCACCTTTAGTTCCGACTTGAAACCATCTGTGCTGATACACATATTACAGCAAACCAAGTTCTTAAATCCAATGAAAAGTTTGAACTTTTCCATTCCTTTCTTGCTATACAGGTTTTAATGGTTATAGCTTCTGACCCCTCCAATAGTAAGATTGAGCCTGTTACCTGCAATATCTTCATATATAGTAGGTATCTCAAAACAAAACATCATCCTTTCATAATAGATAGTCTTATCTTCTTCCAATAACTCCTTGACAGGTTTGTGGATGGCTTCAGGGGTTCTCCCTTTGATGATATGGCTTACCCTGATTTCAGGCAGTTCAATACTTTCACTTGGAAAAACCCTGTTGGCTGCTTCCCAAACAGATTCAATGAAGTTAGGGTGGGAGATAGTAATCTCATTGTCCTTGCTGAATACAGGCACTATGCAATCATCTTTCAAATGTTCAATGGTCACTTCCTTTGTGTTTGCTTCAATAAAAGGAAGTCTTTTTACTTCTCTTCTTGACAAGATTGGCTCTACATCAATAATATCCTGCTGTTGGGATAACTCCAATGTCCTGTTTACCCTGCTTGGGTAAATCAAGTTAGCCTTGACTGGCTGTAACTGCATTGCTTCCATATCTTATAAAGTTGGGATTATAGTTAATACTCGGTTTATTCTGTTGTTCTTGCAGTTGCATTTTCTTCTGCATGAAATCAGAGGTCAGTTGTTGATACCACTCGGGGTATTTGTGATAGATGGCTGTCAATTCTTCAATGGTTTTAGCCGTATTTATCTGTTGTCTTATCATTTCTACTGTCACTCCATCATTACACCAATCAAGGATTATTTGTCCTGTTGTGGGTGTGATTGTAAAGTCAGGTTTCCCCATGAACAAATTGGTTCTGTCCTTGCTTGCAATGGCTTGATGCTTCATATTGATGTCAAAAACTATGGTAAATTCATAGTCAATACCATCCCTCATTACAGCTTTAAGACCAACCTTTTCAGGAACCATCTTACCATTCTTCTCATTGAGGACATAATCCTGCTTGCATCTCATGGTGCAAATGATATGCTTTTCACTTTGCAATATTTTCTGCATGAAAGTATTGATTCTTGGAGTGACCTTCTGCCAATTAGTAAAGCTGTTACCTTGCAGGTTGGCATGGTATTCCAGCAGGTTATCCCAGCATTGAGATATGGAATCTATGATAATGACTTCCATACCTGCATCTTCACAAATCCCTATGGCTTCCATATAGGTTTCGGGAGTAAAATTGTCTTGAAGAGATAACACATTGTAATTGCCTAAATTGGCATACAAATCAGCACTTCCATTCTCACTATCAATGATGGCTATCTTAGTCCAATCACCACATAAGCCATAAGCAAGCAATAAGGCTGAATAGGTTTTCCCTGCCCCTGAACAGCCTTGAAGGGCAAGTTTTATCTTAGCCTGCTTCTTTGATGAAACTCTTAACTGCATCATATTCAAATACTATTAATGATTCTACAATCTAAAAATAAAAAAGGCAGTCAGAACTCAATCCAACTGCCCATATAAGGATGCAACTTGTATATCATAAAGTTGCCAATGTAGGTGCTCCACCATCCCCTTGTTGATGAAGCATATAGAACATATCCCCTGTTTCAGGAGAACAAACTTGTGAGATAACAGGTTTTGTAATGTCCCCTTTGAGGAATCTTTCACTTACTGCACCTGTTTCACAGCCATACACAAAGAAACATTTTCCTGTGTTTGGATTCTGTTTCACATCAATTCTTCCCACTCCCATTTTTGTCTTGAAGTCTGCAACAGACATTGTTTCAATAAATTTTAAACCTTCCATAATTTATGATTTTAATTGTTGTGGGAGGGACTATCCCCACCCTGAATGATGGGGAGGGTATCAGGATGGTGTAATTCATGCTCTTAAAGACAAGAAAGTTTCAAAAAATATCAGAAAAATTCCACAAAATTTTATTGGCTTGACTATTCTAAAATAAAAGCCTTATGAAAATAGCTTCATTTAAAGTAAAAAGTAAGATGCTGATGTATAAATGTCAAGACATTGGTTGGACAAATATATGCCACTTTGCACTTGATTTATATGACATTGTAATGTGGATGATTCAGTAAAAACAGCTATACATTACTTGATGTACAAATGCAATAATCCCCTGCTCTCAATAATGAAAACAGGGGAAAATAAATTTATGGATATATCTATGCTGCAAACTCTCTCATTGTCAAATATTCTTGTATTTCTTCATTGTCTGCCTCAAAAGAAAGAACCTTGTCAATCCATGTTGCATATCCCAAATGTGAGTACATCAAAACTTTTGCATTTAGATGTTCTATATGAGTCAGAGCCATTGGAGCGTCATAAGAAGACCAAATCACTCTTTTTTCAATGAGAGCATTTCTGTATTTCCTATAAGTCTTGGCATCCATCCCTAACTTTTGGGTTATCTCAATATCCTTTAAATCATATCTGAAAGTACCATTCACACACAGGCAATACAAACCTATAAGAAAACCTTTTTCTTCAGGTGTCAATAAACTGTCTGAAAAGATATGTTTCCATATTATCCTGTAATTTTCATTTGGATATGGTAGCTTAAATTCATTCCTTTTAATTGTTTCTTTCAATTGGAGAGTTTTACATTCACCAAAATTTTCTTTTCTGAATTTAGGCAGGAAATATTCTCCTATATATCCTTGTGATACTCCTGTCAAATCAGATAACTGCTTAATGGTTATATTTGTGGTGCAGACATCACCTGTATTGCTGTAATGAGCACTGTTGTATAAGCCAGCCAACAAATACAAATCTTTCAACTTGAAGTGCATGATGGCATCATTGGGGATTCTTGAATAGACCTTTATTGCATAGTTTTCTGTTTGTTTCATTTCTCTTTTGTTTATATGAAAAAGGGGAAAAATACCCTGATACTAACTACCTACTATAAATAATAAGGAATAAAATAGGTAGGTGATTAGTATGGGGGTAATTTTCCCTACCTCTTTCCGCATATAAAGATAAGAAGAAAATTTGAAATATGCAAGTTTTTTACATCTGTATTTTATTGAAATTTAGTTATTTAACAAAGGAAGTATTTTAGCAAATTATTATCATTTTTGGGTATTCTATCTTTATGACCGATAAATCTATGGTCTTGAAGGGTAATATAATAGGTTCTTGGTCTGATAGTATTCACCAGACTTTTGAAGAAGCTGATAGCCTTACGAGGTTTATTAGTCCAATCTTTGTGCAAATGGTATTGTATAATAGGGAGTAATAAATCCACTATTTCTCGATTGCTGAATTTTGCATCTATAGGAAATGCTTGTTTAATGGCTTCTTTGAATGGATGGTCATCTGCCAATGCCCAAAATATAATGGCATTATTAAGGTTTTTGAATGCAATAGAATTGTCAGACTTTAATTCCTTCATTAAAGTTATAAGTTCTTTAGTATCTATATATTCATAGAGCAAAGCTATTTCTTTATAAGTTTTTCTTTGCGTGCTATTACCATATTTGCTTCTTTTATTAAGCAAGTGGATACTTAACTTTCCTGTATCATATATTTTTTCTATCTCTTCAAGACAAGAAATCCTGTCATCTTGTTTATATTTCTTCTGTAACCTTTTCTCCTCTTTCTCTATTTCTTTTTGTTTCTCTGTTATATCAGTTTCCATATCATTCCCATGATAGTAGAGTGTATTGTATATCTCTTTTAATTTTTCTGATAATGAACCATGATTGCTATAGAATTGGTATATGAGATTTGTCCTAAGTTTCATTACAGCAAAATTCATATTTGAAAACTGTATTTTCCCATCAATGTCTTTCCTTGTAAGATGGAATGGAGCAAACCTTCCAGTTATTTTCCCCTTTGCCTTTTCTTTAATTACTGTTTTTGCCAAACCAAAGATATTCCCTAATGTTGTATCATCTGTGCTTAGTACATCTGCTGCATCTGTCAATTGAATGATCTTATAGGCTCTTTGAGATAATATTTTATAGTCTTTTTCCCACGCGGTATAATATTGGGTCTTATTATAAATGATATTGTCACTTAAAATGTTTTGCATAGGATTTTCAATCATCTGATAAATCTGCAATATGGTTTTTAAAGATAGGATTGTACTACCCTTGGTTGAATCAGAAACAGTTATTAGATGATATTTTCCTATGAATTTTGGAAAGAGATGGTTAATACTCCAAAATGCGATTCTTTTACTTGTTATTAAAGTGTTCTCTTCTTGTGTCATATAATAATCACTTGCAGCTCTTTTATTATGAGGTAAACAGATTATCCCACATTCTTCTTGCATTTTTTCAGGTAAATTCAGTATTACTTGTTTGGCTTGTTGGACAGAGGTGTACACAATCAAAATATTCTCATGGCTTGGAATTTTTTGTAGCATTTTAACCAAACAACCTATAATATTTACTGATTCATAGACTTGCAAGTTTCTTTGCGAATGGTTATTCCATTGGATTATAGTTCTTTGTTCATTTGCTAACTGTGTAGTATTAAATATGGTTGAGTCACTTGTAAAAAGACATCTGTTATTTGAATGAAACATCATATAGTAATCCATGATTTCTTCCACAGTTTCTTTATAGCTACTTTCATAAAGCAATATGTCTATATCTTCTATCAATAAGAAATAATCACAGCAAGTACCTAATATAGAAAAGAGAGTGGGTAAATCTTGACAATATAATAATATCTTTATGTTAGATATTTTACTAATATATACTTTAATCTGCTCTTCTATAGATAGATTATCCCCACAATATGTATTGCCAACAACAAAATATTCATCACAGCAATATTTATCTGCATCTTTTGTAGATGTTAGGATTATGATTGAATTCCTATTAGTCTTCAATTCTAATTCAATACTACCTATTTGAGGTGTAATACATTCTATTATACCATTTGGAAGCATTTCCATACAATCAGACAGGCATATTGCATCAGGTGGACATTCTACAATACTTTCTTTGTACTCTTCCTGACAAATAGATTCCTTCCTCAATGGTATAAGAGAATTTTCTAAGCAGTCTCCAAATGAAAAAATAGTTTGGCTTTGTTCTTTTTCCTCTTTTGTGGGTAAATAGGGATTCTCATCACTTTCATAATTCTCTTCCTTATTCTCTCCAAATGAGAAAATTATTTCTGCTTGTTCTGCTTCTTCAACTGTAGGTAGATAATAAGGTTCTTCACTTTCTTCATTTGAAGTGAGTGAAATGCTTTCTTTGATTTCTTCTTCTGTCGGAAAATATAAGTCATCCAAATTTATATCCATCTGCTCACTAATTTATATATTATATATTAATACTTAGTGCGCAAAAATAGGAAGAATCATTGGTTGTACCAAAGAAACTTCCTATTCTTCTGAATTAAAAACTATCCAAATACATACTCCAGCACCTTCCTGTTGGCTTCATTCTCAATCCTGAAATCCCTCTCAATATAGATATCTGTCACCTTCATAGCTTCATCAATGTGGTTGAGGGAGAGAATATACAATCAAGAACTTTTGTATTGAGCCTTGTGATAGGAGAGTAGTCTTTCTGAATATATCCTTCTGTTATTTTATGAGCAGATGAATGGTTCAGAGCAAAACCAACTTCTTCTATACTTGCTCCACAATAATTCTGTGCAATAGTCGCCCAAGAATGCCTGAAATTATAGATACACATTTTGGGAAGTTTATTATATTCACAATAAGCCTTCAAACCATGATTGACATTGATATTGAAACAATTACTATCTTGATACCTCTTGTTGAAGTTTAATAAGTATTCCGAATCTTCATCATCCATATATTTATTAAATAAGGGTATAATCCTTTCAGGTATTTTGATTTCCAAATAAGCTCCGTCACGTCTAAACTTCTTGGTTTTCTGTCTTTGGTAACATAACATACCTTCTTTTAGATTGCTTTTTCTCAATTCAAAAATATCAGCAGTATTCATACCTGCTAAGCAAAAGACCATTTCTGCTATATCTTTGCTTAACTCCGGTAATGATGCTTTCAATTTTGTTTCAGGATTTTTGCCATTAAAAAAGGCTCTAAGTACATCAATACTTAAAGCCCTTTTCTCTGGTACATCAGCCTTGGGAATTTCTATCTTCCTGAAAGGTTGCAATTTGATTCTAATGATATTCCTATCATAATCATTATACTCTTCCAACCCAGCATTATAAATCATCCTAATACAAATAGGGTACATTTCTTTAGCTCTACTTGTACTCTCCAAAGTCTTTATCCAATCTTGAATGAACTTGGTAGTAAGCCTTGAAAACATAATATCATCAGTTCCTGCAAATTTTTCCAATGACTGATAAGCCCATTTATAGTTTTTGGAATTTCTTTCCATGCCTCTATTTACAGCCATATCCCTTACATACTTTCTTGCATACTTTGAGAAAGAAATATCTTCATCAATATTCTGCAAGTAAGCAACTATATCATTAGCAGTCCAGTTGGTTATATCTACAGCATTTAGTCTTTCACTATATTGTTTGATAAGATTTGAGCAATAAGAAAGAAGTGTTATATCTTTAATCTCTCCTTTTCTTACTTTTGATTTATCAATAGTCTTGCCTGTATTGATATATCTTGCAGCTCTATTATGGGTAATTCTTATAAAAACTGCAAACAGCCCATCATTTCTCTGTGTTTTTATACATGCTTTAAAAGTAGCCATACTCAATTTATAATCAATGGTTTATAATAATAATTCTTTGGAAAACATCTGTGCGTATTTTGGAAAACATAGAGAAAACATCTGCCACAAGCAGACACTAAAAAAGGCTTACCCTAAAAAGAGTAAGCCTTTCAATTTATTGATATTCAGTATAATCTTTTCTTTTCAGAAGATTGATTATCCCTCTACCGCAGCCTGCGCCGCAGCCAGTCTGGCAATAGGCACGCGGAACGGAGAACAAGACACATAGTTCAAACCAACTTTGTGACAGAATTTCACTGATGAAGGCTCACCACCATGCTCACCGCAGATACCGCATTTCAAATCAGGACGAACTGAACGGCCTTTATCTACAGCCATTTCAATCAGCTGGCCCACACCATTTTGGTCGAGTACTTGGAACGGGTCTACTTTTAGAATCTTCTTTTCCAGATATACCGGCAAGAAAGAAGCAATATCGTCACGGGAATAACCGAAGGTCATCTGGGTCAAGTCATTGGTACCGAATGAGAAGTATTCTGCACGGCTGGCAATGCGGTTGGCTGTCAGCGCAGCACGCGGAATTTCAATCATGGTACCTACCTTGAACGGAATTTCCATACCTTCTTTTTCAAATAATGCTGCTGCTGCATCACGGATCACCTTTTCCTGAGCTTCGAATTCATACAGGATACCGGTCAAGGGAACCATAATTTCGGGATGCGGATCATATCCTTCTTTCTTCAGTTCAATTGCAGCACCTAGAATCGCTTGAGTCTGCATCTCTGTGATTTCGGGATAGGTGTTACCCAAACGACAGCCGCGGTGACCTAACATCGGATTGTGTTCACACAGGCTTTCCACACGTTTTTTGATTTCCTGTACGGTTACGCCCATTGCCTTAGCCATTTCTTCCTGACCTTTTGCATCATGGGGAACGAACTCATGCAAAGGAGGATCGAGCAGACGAACATTTACCGGACATCCGTCCATAGCCTTGAAGATACCTTTGAAGTCGGCTTTTTGGAAGGGGAGCAATTTAGCCAATGCTTTTCTACGTCCTTCTACATCCGGTGACAGGATCATCTCACGCATAGCGACAATCTTTTCAGCATCAAAGAACATGTGTTCCGTACGGCAAAGACCGATACCTGAAGCACCAAAAGCGCGGGCCACTTCCGCATCATGCGGAGTATCAGCGTTAGTGCGGACATTCAGCTTGGTGTATTTGTTGCAAAGATCCATCAATGCAGCGAAATCGCCTGAAACTTCGGCTGCTTTGGTTTCCACTTTACCTTTATATACTTCACCGGTAGTACCGTTCAGAGAGATGAAGTCACCTTCTTTTAAAGTAATACCTTCAATTTCTACGGTACGTGTCTTATAATCTACATTGATAGCACCAGCACCCGATACGCAGCACTTACCCATACCACGGGCCACAACCGCAGCGTGAGATGTCATACCGCCACGTGCAGTCAGGATACCTTCGGCAACGGCCATACCTGCCAGGTCTTCCGGCGAAGTTTCGATACGTACCATGACCACCTTTTTGCCATCGGCAGCCCATTTAGCAGCATCATCGGCGAAGAACACAATCTGACCGGTAGCGGCACCCGGAGAAGCGGGCAAACCACGAGTCAAAACTTTCGCTTCTTTCAACGCTTTCTTGTCGAACACAGGGTGAAGCAGTTCGTCTAATTTATTAGGTTCGCAACGCTCCAATGCGGTTTTTTCATCAATCATGCCCTGGCGCAACAAGTCCATGGCGATTTTTACCATGGCAGCTCCGGTACGTTTACCGTTACGGGTCTGCAAGAACCATAATTTACCTTCCTGTACGGTAAATTCCATATCCTGCATGTCGCGATAGTGGTTTTCCAGTTTGGTCTGCAGGGCATCCAGTTCTTTGTAGATTTCCGGCATAGCTTCTTCCATAGAGGGATATTTGGCTACGCGTTCTTCTTCAGAAATACCTGCACGTTCTGCCCAACGCTGAGAACCGATTTTTGTGATTTGTTGCGGGGTACGGATACCGGCTACAACATCTTCACCTTGTGCGTTGATCAAATATTCGCCATTAAACAAATCCTCACCGTTACCTGCGTCACGAGAGAAGCAAACACCGGTAGCCGAAGTATCACCCATGTTACCGAATACCATGGCTTGTACGCTTACAGCAGTACCCCATTCGGCAGGAATACCTTCCATTTTGCGGTAAAGAATGGCGCGTTCGTTCATCCAGCTGCGGAATACAGCACAAATGGCACCCCAAAGTTGTTCGTATGCACAGGTCGGAAAATCTTGTCCGGTTTGTTCTTTTACAGCAACTTTAAAGCGTTTAACCAGTTCTTTAAGGTCTTCCACTTCCAATTCGTTGTCAAGCTTCACACCTTTTTCTTCCTTTACTTTTTCGATAATTTCCTCGAAAGGATCGATATCTTCCTTGTTCACCGGTTTCATACCCAATACCACGTCACCATACATTTGTACGAAACGACGGTAAGAATCCCATGCGAAACGGGGGCGTCCGGTCTTGCGGCTCAAGCCTTCCACCACTTCGTCATTTAAACCTAAATTAA
>OCQA01000115.1_pt1 | contig 100322 bp, 91 predicted proteins | sample 1538571 | NCBI WGS metagenome assembly OCQA01 (sample SAMN04571708, study PRJEB22368) | human gut metagenome | biome: human gut; material: stool | host: Homo sapiens | place: Luxembourg | collected 2012-09-28 | reverse complement strand
CTACCTACAGATACTCTGCAGTGCAAACTACTTTGCAAATCTGTAACTGATTATTAAATTGTTCATCCCAAGTTTTTCTTGGAATGTCCATATATTACATTAGTTTCTATAATGCCGAAAGTGACAATCACGGGTCTTTTTTATCAAAACAGGTACTATTGTGGTCTTTTTTATCTTCGCTTGACAATTTATTCCAAATATGTTTGGGCAATGGTCTTGTTGGTTCCTTAAATTTCTCCAAATACATTTCAAAAATATCTGTATTAATCAATGCTGAATTTCCAACCTTATATACTGCCCCTGCTTCTGCAGCCAAAACCATAATCCTTGATTTACTTATGCCATAAATAATGGCTCCCTCAGTAGCATTTACATATTTTTTCATAATGTCTTTTGTATCTGAATAGAACTTATATGAGTTACTCATTCAATTCACCTTCTTCCTGTCCGTATAATGGCTCTTTCAAAGGTCTTACAGGTTGTCTGAATTGCTCCATGTAATTATCAAATATTTCTAAATTAACCAGTACAGTCCCTCCTGTCCCCTCATTTATTTTATATGTAGCACCTGCTGCTCTAGCCAGCTCGATAAACCTATGCCTTCCAATACTGTATATAATTGAAGCTTCTCCAATTCTCGCAAACTTTTTGATTATCTGCTTATTTGTTCCCGGCACTTTATATATGTGTTTCATAAACTCATCAAACCTTTCCTTTTTTACCAAATTAATACGGGTAAGCTTGTATAAAGAACTTGCAGCCTTAGCTATATATTCAGTTTCCTCAACACTAAATCCATATTCATGAGCCACCTCTTCGACCCTTATGTATCTTTTTATTACCTCCCCACCATGAAGATAAGCCCTAACATCCGGCTGTAATTGTGTTACCATCCTTTTCACCTACTTATAAAATTCATCATCAACTATATGGAATGTCTCAATGTACTCATCAAATATTTTTAAATTCACAAGTACTAACTGTCCTAACTTATAGATTGCTTTGGCATCCTTAGCCATTTGCATAAACTTTGATACGCTCATATGATACATTTCTGCTCCTTCGCTATATCTTACAAACTTTGTATTACCATTCTTCTTAAATTCCTGATATGCCTTTGTGTGTTCCATGCTATTCTCCTTTCGGTATTTCAATTGTTCCTATAACGCAAAAAGAGGACATCTTCTAAATTTCTTTAGAAAATGTCCTCTAAGTAATACAATCTTTAATTTTTCAGACTAAGCAATCTGTACTAACCTGTACTAATCTTTTTTTGACTATGCCAAAAATTGGTCAAATCTTAGTCAAAACCCCTTGACCAACTATATATTTTAGTACATCCAAGTGCTGAAACCCTTGATTTTCCTGCATTCTTACTTATCAATAGACTTCATCGTCGGGAAGAGCAGAACATCTCTAATCGCAGGTGAATCTGTAAGCAGCATAACAAGTCTGTCAATACCGTAACCGATACCGCCTGTTGGTGGCATACCTACTGCAAGTGCGTTAAGGAAGTCCTCATCTGTGTGCTGTGCTTCCTCATCGCCGTTCTCTGCGTTCTTATCCTGCTGTGCGAAACGCTCTCTCTGGTCGATTGGGTCGTTAAGCTCTGAGTATGCATTACACATTTCCCATGTGTTAATGAAAAGCTCGAAACGTTCAACCTTCTCTGGATCAGATGGCTTCTTCTTAGTAAGTGGAGATATTGCAAGAGGATGATCCATAATGAATGTAGGCTGGATTAAATTCTCCTCGCAGTACTCCTCAAAGAAGAGATTGATGATGTCGCCCTTAGTATGACGCTCCTCGAACTCAATTCCTCTCTCCTTAGCAAGAGCCTTAGCTTCTTCGTCAGTCTTAATTGTATCAAAATCAACACCGGCGTATTCCTTAATTGCGTCATTCATAGTAAGTCTTCTGAATGGCTTTCCAAGGTCAATCTCAGTGCCGTTGTAAGTAATCTTAGTTGTACCGCATACAGTCTCGGCAAGGTGTCTGAACATACTCTCAGTAAGTTCCATCATTCCTTCGTAATCTGTGTATGCCTGGTAAAGCTCCATAAGTGTGAACTCAGGGTTGTGTCTAGTATCAACACCCTCGTTACGGTATACTCGTCCGATTTCGTAAACTCTCTCAAGACCACCAACGATAAGTCTCTTAAGATAAAGCTCTAATGAAATACGAAGTTTAACATCCTCATCAAGTGCATTGTAATGAGTCTCGAATGGTCTTGCGGCAGCACCACCTGCATTAGATACAAGTGTCGGAGTCTCAACTTCCATGAAGTCTCTGCCATCAAGAAACTTTCTGATTTCCTTGATAATCTTAGATCTCTTTACAAATGTGTCCTTAACATCAGGATTCATTATTAAATCAACATATCTCTGACGGTATCTCATATCAGTATCTGTGATTCCGTGGAACTTCTCTGGAAGTACCTGTAAGCTCTTAGAAAGAAGAGTGATTTCCTCAGCATGAACTGATATCTCTCCTGTCTTAGTTCTGAAGATAAATCCCTTAATTCCGAAGATATCACCGATATCAGACTTCTTGAAGTCTGCATATGCTTCTTCGCCAATTGCATCTCTTGAAATATATGCCTGCATTCTGCCCTTAAGATCAGCAATGTTACAGAAAGATGCCTTTCCCATTACTCTCTTGAACATCATACGTCCAGCAAAGCTTACATTGATTGGAGAAGCATCCATAATGGCTCTTCTCTCATTGTAATCGGCATTAACTGCTTCTCTTGCCTGCTGCTCATCTAAACCTTCAGTATTAACTGCTGGTCTGTCACCGAGAAGTTCCTTCTCATGTGCTTCATAGATGGCTCTGATTTCATCTGTGTGATGTGTTACATCATACTTTGTTATCTGGAATGGATCCTTACCTGCGTCCTGAAGGTTCTTTAACTTTTCCATACGAACCTTAATCTGCTCGTTAACGTCAGGCTGCTGTGCAGATTTATTATCTCCCATGAATGAGTATCTCCTTTTCTATATGTTACTGAAATATATCTTTATTAGTCTTCTGCCAAAGATTAGTCGTTCTTTACAGATACAACTGTATATTCAATCTCTCCAACAGGTGCTTCTACCTTAACAGTATCACCCTTCTTCTTTCCAATAAGAGCTGCACCAAGTGGTGACTCATTAGAAATCTTGTTATTAAGGCTGTCTGCCTCTGATGAACCAACGATTGTGTACTCAATATCCTCATCGAATTCTACATCGTGAAGTACAACAACGCTCTCCATCTTAACTACATCTTTATTCTTATCGTTATCCTGAATAACCTCACAGTTAGCAAGAATTACTTCAAGCTCTGCTATTTCTGTTTCGATATCTCTCTGCTCGTCCTTAGCTGCATCGTACTCAGCGTTCTCTGATAAATCGCCCTGTTCTCTTGCTTCCTTTAACTTCTGGGCAACTTCCTTTCTTCTGACAACCTTAAGCTCCTCAAGTCTTGCTACTCTTTCGTCATACCCCTTTTTAGTAAGAAACTGTTTCTCTGCCATGTTCTTATCACCTTTCTATATATATGCTACACTAATATGCTTCTGCTCTACTAGAGAATAAAACCCCACAAGCGTCACAATATTATAAACTATCAGTTCCTGTCTGTCAATGCAGCCCTTCCAGTATCCTGTCCACAAGCCCATCAAACTGCTCCAGATTAGTAACCTGGTTAGCTTCATTTCTTAATGCTGCTGCATGCTTGATTCCTGCTGTATACCATGCAAAATGTTTTCTCATCTCGCGGATTCCTGTAAACTCGCCTTTTATCTCACACAGTCCTTTGGCATGTCTCTTAATCATCTGGCATATTTCTTCAACAGATGGAGGTGCAATTATTGTACCATTATTCATATATTCAGAAACCTGTCTGAATATCCATGGATTTCCTCTTGCGGCCCTTCCAATCATTATTCCGTCACAGCCGGTCTGCTTCATCATATTAACAGCGTCTTCGCCGCTTTTAATATCGCCATTACCAATAACAGGAATTGATACTGCTTCTTTGACCTGTCTTATTATATCCCAGTCTGCATGTCCTGAATAATACTGCTGCCTTGTTCTTGCATGGACTGCAACGGCAGCCCCGCCTGACTCCTCAATAACATGTGCTATCTCAGGCGCATTTATACTATTCTCATCAAATCCTGCCCTTATCTTGATTGTAAGTGGCTTATCAAGTGCATCAGCCATCTTCTCGACTATTCTTCCGACAAGCACAGGGTCCTTCATAAGTGCCGAACCTTCGCCATTATTGACTACCTTCGGAACAGGACATCCCATATTGACATCAATTATATCGAACTCTCTTTCAGAAAGTCTCTTCGCTATATCTGCCATGATATCAGGGTCTGAACCGAAAAGCTGCAATGCAAGCGGACGCTCCTCTGGCACTGTCTTCATCAGGTCTTCTGTATTCTTATTGTTATACATCACTGCTTTGGCGCTGACCATCTCTGTACACATAAGCCCACAGCCCTGCTCCTTGCATAAAAGTCGAAATGGCAGGTCTGTTACTCCTGCCATCGGTGCCAATGCAATATTGTTCTTTATCTCAACATTTCCAATTCTCATAATTACTCCATGCCTAAGAAGAATACCTTGAAGAACATCTCAAGTGATTCAAGAAGTTCTCTCTTCTCATACTGATACTTCTTGACGAGCATACCGCATGCTATCTCGTCATACAGTAAATCACCCTCGTCTGCTGATGATTTGAACAAAAGATTGCCCTCCTCATCGAATTCCATATCAAGTATTCCACCAACTTCCTCTGTGAAAAGAACACACATAATCTTTAACTCGTTCTTTACATCATCAGGAAGCTTATCGAAATCAGGGTTAAAATAGTATTTCTTCTCATAAGAATTAGATACACATAAAACTACATTTTCATCAAACATATCCATATAATCCTCTCACAGAAACCTCTCCGGTTCTGATAATCTTCTCGCCCTCGTCTGTCTTAATGATAAGCTCGCCCTCATCATTGATTCCAAGTGCTTTTCCAACAATTTCCTTGTCAGCATATATTGCCTTGACGTCGCCGCCCTTATTGACAAGCATTGAATTATAGTCTTCTTTAAGCCCAGCCAGATTCTGTGTCTTAACAAATGTATCATAGTACTTTGCAAAGCTCTCTGAAAATGCGGCTACTATACGGCTTCTTTTCAGATGGTCGCCAGTCTCAAGATACAGCGAAGAAGCTGTTGCCTTGATTGAATCATCAAATTCTGTCGTATTAACATTAATTCCCATACCGATAACTACATAATGTATGTAATCCATCTCAGCACTCATCTCTGTTAATATTCCACATACTTTCTTCTTATTAAGAACTATATCATTAGGCCACTTTATTCTGCACTCTGCGTCATGTCCGTCCTCTGTAAGAACCTTGTGGATTGCCTCCTGAACAGCCATGGCTGCCACTATTGTAAGCATTGACGCATTGACTGGTGCTATATCCGGTCTTAAAAGAAGCGACATCCATATCCCGCTTCCCGCAGGAGATACCCAATTCCTGCCGCGTCTGCCGCGGCCGCCTGTCTGGCTCTCTGTTATATAAAGTGTCCCATCTGCTGCATTATCTCTCTCTGCCGCTCTCTTAGCTTCGTTGTTGGTAGAATCTGTCTCGTCATAATACACTACTTCGCGGATAATCCCGGTTGTACTGCCTGTATCCACACAGGTAAGTTGACTCATTATCTCGCCTGATGTAAGAATATCAGGATACTTTGTTATATGATATCCCTTATTCTGGACTGCCTCTATAACATAGCCTTCTTCTTTTAACTGGTTTATCACCTTCCAGACAGCCGTTCTTGAAACCCCCAGCATATTGCACAGTGCCTGTCCTGACACATATCCATCTGATTTTCTCAAAACATTTAAAATCTTAGTCTTCATACCATTACCCGCCATGCTATTACTGCCATAAGCAGAAGTCCTAACGTAACAACCGTAAGAATAACGCCTGACACTGTTCTGTCGCTCATGAAATTCTTAGCCGCTGTAAGTCCGTTAACTAATGCTCCAAGCATGAATTCGACTGCGAATAATATTCCGCTTCCACTGCGCAGGAACAGTATAATTATGAATACCACTCCTATTGCAAATGTTAGTGCTATATTGGCATAGTCTATGAGCATCTTGCTCTTTCTGTACGCGCCACTCGTTGTATAATACATAACGCCTCCATACCTTACGAATTAACCGTTGCGAATTACATTTTTACTTATAAGCTCCAAGTGTAGCTGCCATCACAGCCTTGATTGTATGCATTCTGTTCTCAGCCTCATCGAATACAACTGACTGCTCTGACTCAAATACTTCATCAGTAACTTCCATCTCATCAAGACCGAATTTGTCATGAATTTCTTTACCAATCTTAGTCTTAAGGTCATGGAATGCTGGGAGACAGTGCATAAATATTGCATCCTTAGAAGCATTGTCCATAACTGCCTTGTTAACCTGATATGGAAGAAGTGCCTTGATTCTCTCTGCCCATACTTCGTCAGGCTCGCCCATTGATACCCATACATCTGTGTATAATACGTCTGCATCCTTAGTTCCTGCCTTAACATCTTCTGTAAGTGTTACAGAACCACCGCTTATCTTTGCCCATTCCTCACACTGTGCAACAAGTTCCTTGTCTGGGAAATATTCCTTAGCTGTGCAGGCTGTATAATGAAGTCCTAACTTAGCACAGACAATCATAAGTGAATTACCCATGTTGTATCTTGCATCACCCATGTATACGAACTTAACGCCCTTTAATCTGCCAAGCTTTTCCTTGATTGTAAGCATATCTGCAAGCATCTGTGTTGGATGGTATTCGTTAGTAAGTCCGTTCCATACAGGCACGCTTGAATATTTTGCAAGGTCTTCAACTATTTCCTGACCGAATCCTCTGTATTCGATTCCCTCAAACATTGTACAGAGAACTCTTGCAGTATCAGCAATGCTCTCCTTCTTGCCAATCTGTGAACCTGTTGGGTCAAGATATGTAACACCCATTCCAAGGTCATGTGCCGCAACCTCAAATGAACAGCGTGTTCTTGTACTTGTCTTCTCGAATATAAGTGCAACATTCTTTCCGATAAGTGGCTGTTCTACAATGCCCTTTTTCTTCTTATCCTTAAGCTCTGCTGCTAAGTCTATCAAATATAAAATCTCCTCAGGTGTGTAATCCTTGAGTGTTAAAAAGTCGCGTCCCTTTAAATCCATGACATCCTCCTGTCTGTATGGCAAATTCGCCTACATTGAATAATTAATAACTTTGTTCATTCTATCGCAATTATAGTTCTTCGTCAAATGTGTCTTCTTTTCTTACAAAAAATGTGGTGCAGTCACCAGTTTCCTGATAACCACACCACATTGCATATCCATATCAATGGAATATATGATCTCCAATTATTACGAAATCTGAATAGTTGTTAACATCTACAGTATATAATGCTCTGAATGATGTATAACCACCTATATTGTTAACACCTGATAATGCCTCAAGTGCTGCCTGCATACATTCTGTATTTCTAGGGCCATTGGCAAGTCTTTGCGCAAATCTTTCTGATGGATTGCCTGCTCCATCAGATACGCCAGAGAACTGTGATCTCTGATATATAACCCCTGTAACTGTACCAGGATAATGTCCGCTTCTTACTCTGTTAAGAATAACATTGGCAACTGCAAGCTTTCCTGCATATGGCTGGTATCCAGCCTCCCAGTCTATAATACATGCCATAAGCCATATATCATCATCTGATACGCTCATAGTTGGATTGTATGTTATATCTGTTCCAGATATTGTATTAGCGATTATCCTCTGTTTTCTGGCTTCCTCTGCTGCTGCAGCAGCTCTTGCTGCCTCTGCTTCTGCCTCAAGTCTTGCTTCCTCTGCAAGTCTTGCAGCTTCTTCCTCTGCCTCGATAGCCTGAATCTCTGCTATTGTATAACCTGTAAGAAGATTATCTGTTCCTACTTCCTGTGCTAATGCTTCTGCTTCTTCCCCGAAACATAAGCACTGTGTAAGCACATAGCCTTCGCAGTTTCCTGAACTCACTTTAGTCCATTCTTTACCAACTGAATCAACATCAACAAGTGTGTTAGTATATAATCTTCCAACAACCTCTGATGTATCTTCATCTGTAGTGTCATAAACATCAAGATAAGGATCAGTTATTGCTACTGCCTTATTCTTGTATGTTCCTGTTTCTTCATACCCAGTCACAAGAACTTCTTCTGTATTAGCCGAATAAGATGCAACTTTAATTCCCGTGTCAGTATTCTGTGTTTTCTCATAGGTAGTCGCTACTGCTGGAAGAACTGGTGTAATGAATAACACGATTGCAGCTCCAATATAGCAAGCAGCTTTGCTACTTCTAAGTCTCATATTATACTTCCCTTTCCGGCGGCTTATTTAGCTACGCCTGCAAAATTGTTACAGAATTGTTACAATTTATTACGGAATTATAATAACAAAGTTACAGCATTTTGTCAAATATGTTAAAAACCCGCTCATAGAGCGGGTTTGCAAGCATCTGTATTCTATATTGTTCTCTGGCGTACTGCCTCATATGTAAGAATTGTACACGCTATAGCTGCATTTAACGATTCTACTTCTCCCTGCATAGGAATTCTTATGAGCGTATCAGCCTGCTTTGTAATGCCATCGGTAAGTCCGTTGCCTTCATTACCTATAAGAAATGCTGTCGGTGTACTGTAATCTTCACCCAGGTATGTGTTCTTACCATCAAGATGTGCGGCATAGACCTTAACGCCGGATTTCTGACACTGTGTAACAGCTTCATTAAAATCCTGTACATACACGAATGGCACTCTGAATATTGAGCCCATCGTTGAACGTATAGTCTTAGGATTGTATATATCCACAGTATTAGGACTCATGATAACTCCTGTGACTCCTGCACCCTCTCCCATTCTTAAGATAGTTCCGAGGTTGCCGGGATCCTGCAGATTCTCTACTAGTATAAGGAGCGGATTGCCTGCAAGCATATCAGAAAGACTGTTATTCTTCATCTTCACAACAGCCATAATTCCCTGTGGTGTCTGTGTCTGTGACATTCTGTCAAATACATTATCTGCCACAATCTCAATCATGTCTGCAGTAATTCCCTGTTTTCTTAGCAGTTCCCTGGCATATTCAGGATTATTATTCTGGAATCTTTCTGACATGTATATCTTCACAAGTGAATCTTCCGGCACTTCAGACACCATGCGGATTCCCTCTACCACATATTCATTATTCTTCTTTCTTTCCTTAGCCTTGGAAAGCAGTGACATCACATGCTTTACCTGCGAACTGCTGGTACTGGTTATCATTATCAGGTTACCTTTCTTTAAATGTATCACTCCTAATATTATTAAATATATTACTTAGAAAGTAATGCACTTATATTAAATTCATAATCATTAATATCTTTCGTCATAGCAAGTGCTTCATCAATATCATAATCTACGAATCTGCCATCCTTGTAAGCCACAAGTCTGTTGCTCTTGCCGTCTGCAAGAAGGTCAACTGCATAAGCACCCATAATAGATGCATACATTCTGTCCTTACATGTTGGAGAACCACCACGCTGCATATATCCTAATATTGTAGCTCTTGTCTCAACACCTGTTGCTGCCTCAATTCTTCTTGCCATTCCTGTAGAATGTCCTATACCTTCTGCATTAATGATAAGATGGTGCTTCTTACCTTTCTTTCTTCCCTCAATTATATGGTTGATAAGTGCCTGCTCATCATTGTCATATCTTTCTGGAAGAAGGATATCCTCTGCACCATTGGCAATACCACACCATAATGCAATATATCCTGCATTACGACCCATAACTTCAATAATACTGCATCTTTCATGCGATGTAGATGTATCTCTGATCTTATCAATAGCTTCCATTGCTGTATTAACTGCTGTATCAAATCCTATTGTGTAATCTGTACATGCAATATCAAGATCAATAGTTCCAGGAATTCCTATTGTGTTGATTCCCTGTGCAGCAAGCTTCTGTGCACCTCTGAATGAACCGTCTCCACCGATTACAACAATTCCGTCAATTCCATGCTTTCTGCATACTTCAGCACCCTTCTTCTGACCTTCCTCAGTCATGAATTCCATACAACGTGCTGTATAAAGGACCGTTCCACCTCTCTGGATAATATCAGCAACGCTTCGCTTGTCCATATCGATTATCTCATCATTAAGTAGTCCGTTATAGCCCTTCTGAATACCTTTGACCTTAAGTCCTTTATTCAAAGCAGTTCTGACAACTGCACGGATAGCTGCGTTCATGCCTGGAGCATCTCCACCACTTGTTAATACGCCTATTGTTTTAATTTCCTTTGCCATAACTTCCCCTTTCTTATCTCTTCATAATATTTTCTGTTTTATGTTACCACATAATAGAAGAAAAATCTTCATTTTTTGACAAATTTTTACCAATCTTAATTAAATTTTATGTTGTAGCAACATTTTTTTCACCATATTTATTCTTAAGAATGTAAAGCAGCTCCGATGAGACCTTCACACACTGACTTGGCGGAAGTGCGATTCTTTGCTTCTCTGCCACACAATATATTGTGACTGTATCTTTACCATCTGATTCATTAAGTATGTCAAATAAATCATCTCTGCACGCTTCATACTGTGCCAGACTGTCAAATCTTAACCAAAGTCTTCTTGGTACACTGTCAAAGCTTACAAGGCTGTCTGCAATAAGCTTTGCCTCTGCACCTACGTTAGCCTGCACACGTCCTGTAATGAACACTTTATTGGTCATATCAAGAACTCTTCTGTTCTTCTCATATGCCTTAGGAAACAGTATGACTTCCACACTTCCAACGAAATCTTCAATTGTAAGGTAAGCCATCTGCTGCCCTGTCTTAGTCGTATTAACCTTGATATTCCTTACAAGTCCGCCTATTGTCTGCTTAGTGCTGTCTGCTGCCTTAGTTTCTCCTGTTTCCTCATCAATAAGGAAATCTGTGCTTCTCGCAGATACATGCTTCTCCCACATACCAGTATATTCATCAAGAGGATGTCCTGTTACATATACACCAAGAACTTCTTTCTCTCTTTCAAGAAGATCCTCCTTCTCGAATTCAGAAATATCAGGAATCTTCATCTCAAGGCTCTGTTTATCCTCTTCACTTACAAGGTCAAAGAGCGACATCTGCCCTGAGATAGCGTCTTTATTCTGCTTAACAGCCGAATCTATCATTCTTTCATATACGTTGAGCATGCCTCTTCTTGTATGTCCAAATGTGTCAAATGCACCTGCAAATATCAAATGTTCCACAGTTCTTTTATTAATTACGCCAGCCATTCTCGTTATGAAATCCTGCATTGAATGGAACTCTCCGTTATTGGTTCTCTCTTCAATAATTGCGCTGATTGTAGGCCTTCCCATGCTCTTTACCGCATTAAATCCGAATCTTATATCTTTACCCTCAACGCTGAAATCAGCCACTGAATTGTTGACATCAACAGGAAGTATCTTAATTCCCATCTCCCTTGCCGCAAGAATATATTCTGCAACCTTGCTTGTCTTATCCGTAACACTCGATATAAGCCACGCCATATACTGTACAGGAAAATGTACTTTTAGATAAGCTGTCTGATATGCAACAACCGCATAGCAAGCCGCATGTGACTTGTTAAATGCGTATTTTGCAAAGTCCATCATCTCATCATATATCTTATTGGCTGTCTGCTCGCTTATGCCGTTCTTAATACATCCAGGCACTCCGTTAGCTTCATTACCATATACGAAATTCTGGCGTTCCTGTTCCATCACATCAAGCTTCTTCTTAGCCATGGCTCTTCGCACATTATCACTTCCGCCCCATGAATATCCGGCAAGGTCCCGCACAATCTGCATAACCTGTTCCTGATACACCATACAGCCGTAAGTAGGCTCTAATATTGGCTCTAACTGAGGGCACTCATATGTTATGTTACCGGCATTCTCTTTTCCCTTAATATATTGTGGAATGAAATCCATAGGTCCCGGTCTGTAAAGTGATATTCCGGCTATCAGATCCTCCAGACAGTCCGGCTTTAATTCCTTCATGAAATTCTTCATTCCACCACTCTCTAACTGGAATATACCTGCACATTTGCCCTGACTTATGCAATCGAACACTGCCTTATCATTATATGGTATCTTATCCACTGAGAACGCAGGATCTATCTGCTGTTCGCACTTCTCTGTCTGTTGGATTACAGTTAAGTTTCTAAGCCCTAAGAAGTCGAACTTTAACAGTCCTAAATGCTCCAATGTAGGGCCTTCAAACTGTGTTACCTTGACATTATCAGTGCCTACTGCAACAGGAACATACTCACCAACATCCTTCTGGCTGATAAGAACACCTGATGCATGGACTGATGCATGTCTTGGAAGACCTTCAAGTCTCTTGGCTTTATCTATAAGGTCATGTACTGTCGCATCCTGCTCGTACAGTGCCTTAAATTCTGCATTAGGCTTAATATCCCTGTCTGTATCACCATTCATGGCACTATCTATTGTGACACCGACCTTCTGTGGTATCATCTTGGCAATGTTATCAACCATCGCATATGGAAGATCCATAACGCGGCCTACATCCTTGATAACCGCCCTTGCTGCCATTGTTCCAAATGTAATTATCTGGCATACGCATTCTTTACCATATTTCTCTATAACATAGTCAATAACCCTCTGCCTGCCCTCCGGAGCAAAGTCCACATCAATATCGGGCATGGATACTCGCTCCGGGTTTAAGAATCGCTCAAATACAAGATTATACTTAATAGGATCAAGTGTTGTTATTCCAAGACAGTATGCAACAAGACTTCCTGCTGCCGAACCTCGTCCCGGTCCTACCGGAATATCGTGTGTCTTGGCATAATTAATGTAATCCCACACAATAAGGAAATAATCTACATATCCCATTGAGTAGATAACTGACAGTTCATACGAAAGTCTCTGAAATATATCATTAGTATCTTTCGCACGTTTAATAACAACATCCTTTCTGTCAGCTACTATTGATGCTTTTGCCTGTTCTATAACATCCTCAAGACTTACATCTACAGTCTTTTCAGGATAACGCTTCTTTAATCCTTCGTAACATAACGCATTAAGATATACCCATGAATTCTTTCCATATTCTTCTGGTACATCAAATGCTGGAAGCTTAGTAACTCCGAATTCTATCTCAACATTACATCGTTCTGCTATCTTATGTGTATTCTCGACAGCCTCCGGTGCGTATTTGAACAATTCCGCCATCTCTTCCTCTGACTTTAAGTAGAACTGTCCGCCCTCATAACGCATTCTGTTCTCGTCTGAGAGCTTCTTACCAGTCTGGATACACAATAATATATCGTGTGCATCTACATCATCTGCATATGTGTAATGAACATCATTGGTACATACAAGCTCAATTCCTGTCTCTTTATGCATACGCATAAGCTGCGGATTGACATAATGCTGTTCCGCAATTCCGTGGTCCTGCAATTCAAGGAAGAAATTACCCTTACCAAATATATCCTGAAGCTCTAATGCAACATCTCTTGCTGTCTCATACATGCCTCTTGAAAGATATCTCTGCACTTCTCCTGCAAGACACGCACTTGTTGCAATAATGCCATCATGATATTCCCGTAATACTTCCTTATCTACTCTTGGCTTATAATAAAATCCTTCTGTAAATCCCTTTGAAACTATCTTCATAAGGTTCTGATAACCTGTGTTATTCTCTGCAAGAAGTACAAGATGATTGTATTTGTCCTCGCTCTGCCCTGCGCCTTTATCAAATCTTGAGCCGGGAGCAACATATACCTCACATCCAAGAACAGGCTTGATTCCGACCTTCCTGGCCGCCTCATAGAAATCAATAACACCATACATTACGCCATGGTCAGTTATTGCCAGGCTGTCCATTCCAAGCTCTTTCGCTCTTTTCGTTATCTCTTTAATCTTGCTGGAACCGTCCAGCAGTGAATATTCTGTATGCACATGCAAATGTGTAAAACTCATAGATTTTCCCCTTAATCTTAAACAATCAAATAACGATACATATTGAAATCAATAGAAAAAATATACCACATTTTCCGTCATATATCTACACGCAATAATAATAAACAGGAGCCTGATTATCTCGGACTCCTGTCTTATGCTTAAATATTTTTATTATTCCTGTGTTCCATCATTCTTATCATCTGAATTGTCATGATGTTCATTATTATTATCATCTGAATGGTTAGTTATATTCTTCCATATATCGCTCTCGGGCTCACCACTAACTGTTGATGAATAACTTCCATCTTCATTAAATGTTACACTCTCTGCAACCTTCTCAGATGTTGAGAATAATGAAGTATCCACTGGTTCAGGGATTCCCTTTGCCTCTCTGAATATCTTCATGAATTCCTTGCCTGTGATAGTCTCATGGTCATACAGGTATCTTGCAAGCTGATCCATTACTTCTCTGTTATCTCTTATAATCTGCTTAGCCTCTTCATAACATGACGCAATAAGCTTCTTTACTTCATCATCAACTTCAGCCTCTGTTGCCTGTGCACAGTTCATAGATGCTCTTCCGCTAAGATACTCATCTTCGACTGTTGATAATGCAACAAGTCCGAATCTGTCTGACATACCATATCTTGTAATCATTGTCTTGGCAAGGTTAGTTGCCTTCTTGATATCATCATAAGCACCATTAGTAACTGAACCAAATACAACTTCTTCTGCAGCACGGCCACCAACAAGTGATATAAGGTCTGTCATAAGTTCATCCTTAGTCTCAAGATGCTTTTCTTCCTCTGGGAAGTTAAGCACATAACCAAGTGAACCATTAGTATGAGGTATAATAGTAATCTTCTGGACCGGATCAGAATTATTCTTGATAGCTCTTATAAGGGCATGTCCAATCTCATGGTAAGCAACAACCTGCTTTTCCTTCTTGCTAAGAACTCTTTCCTTCTTCTCCTTACCTGCTACAACTGTATCAAAAGCACCAAGAAGGTCCTTCTGTGTAACAACATTTCTTCCATTCTTAACTGCCGCAATAGCAGCTTCATTAATGATATTGGCAAGGTCTGAACCAACAAGACCACTTGTTGCCATTGCAATCTCATCAAAATCAACTGTATCGTCCATAAGCACATCCTTAGAATGTACCTTAAGAGTCTCAATTCTTCCCTTCTTATCAGGTCTGTCAACGGTAATTCTTCTGTCGAGACGTCCTGGTCTAAGTAAAGCCTTATCAAGTACTTCCGGTCTGTTAGTTGCTGCAAGAATGAATATTCCCTTAGATGAATCAAAACCATCCATCTCTGCAAGTAACTGGTTCAATGTCTGCTCACGCTCGTCATTGCCACCGCCATACTTGGAATCTCTGCTCTTACCAATAGCATCAATCTCATCAATAAATATAATACATGGAGCCTGCTTAGTTGCTTCCTTGAACAAATCTCTTACTCGTGATGCACCAACACCAACGAACATCTCTACAAAATCAGAACCTGCAAGTGAGAAGAAAGGTACATCTGCCTCACCGGCTACAGCCTTAGCAAGAAGCGTCTTACCTGTTCCCGGAGGTCCTACTAAAAGTGCACCCTTAGGAAGCTTTGCACCAATCTTGGCATATTTCTCAGGGTAATGTAAGAAATCGACAATTTCTGTAAGTGATTCCTTAGCTTCATCCTGACCTGCAACATCCTTGAATGTAACACCTGTCTTTTTCTGGACATATACTTTGGCGTTGCTCTTTCCAACACCCATTCCGCCCATCATTCCACCATTCTTAGCAATTCTTCTATATACAAATGCAAAGATTATATATATGAATAAAAATGGCAGTACATATGCAAGCAGAAATTCTACAATTGAAGAACTCGAATCAGGAATATATCCTTCAAACTCAATGCCCTTTCTCTTAAGAAGTGGTACAAGAGTATCATCATTAACATACCCTGTATAATATGTGTATGAAACTCCTGCTATGCCAGACTGTTTCTCCTCTTCAACAGGTGTTATAAGGATTCTGTCCTGCTCTAATGCCACTTTCTTTACCTTATCTTCATCAATCATCTGCATGAACTGGTCGTAGCTTATCTCCTTGTATGTTGCATTCCTAAACATATTGCTAAGAAGCGTGAGTCCTATAAATGTTACAACTGCCGCTATAATAATGAATATTATAAGGTTAACATTCTTTGGCTTCTTGTTATTATTGTTGTTATTACGATTATTGTTGCGGTTATCGTTATTATTATAACCATTGTCATAACCGTTGTTGTTATAATTATCCATACTCTTCTCCTGATATGATACTGTACTTATCTTAAGCATTTCCAAATAAGTCTGTTTTCATTATAAAGAAGGAAAAAATATAAATCAACCAAAATCTAAGTGTTTAATAAGATGTTTATATTTACTTTATATTCTAAGTTTTTTTCTTTAAACTATGGAAATTTATAATACAGAGCTGTATAATATTGCATATTTTTTTGATTACACATTCAGATTGGAGGAAAAGATGGCTGTTAAATATGTATTTGTAACAGGTGGTGTTGTTTCCGGTTTAGGAAAAGGTATCACTGCCGCATCTTTAGGCAGACTGCTTAAAGCCCGTGGTTTTTCTGTAACCATGCAGAAGTTTGACCCTTATATTAATATTGATCCAGGTACTATGAACCCTATCCAGCACGGAGAAGTTTTCGTAACTGACGATGGTGCTGAGACAGACCTTGACCTTGGTCACTATGAAAGATTTATTGATGAGAGCCTTAATAAGAATTCTAATGTAACTACCGGTAAAGTATACTGGTCTGTATTACAGAAGGAACGCCGTGGAGATTTCGGTGGAGGCACAGTCCAGGTAATCCCTCATATTACTAATGAAATAAAGAGCCGTTTTTTCAGAGATTATTCAACTGATGAAACCAAAATTGCAATTATAGAAGTCGGCGGTACTGTTGGAGATATAGAGAGTCAGCCTTTCCTTGAGGCAATCAGACAGTTCCAGCATGAAGTCGGACATGAGAACGCAATTCTTATTCATGTAACGCTTATTCCTTATCTTAAGGCATCTGGTGAGATGAAGACTAAGCCAACTCAGGCAAGTGTTAAGGAACTTCAGGGAATGGGAATCCGTCCGGACATTCTTGTGTGCCGTACAGAACATCCACTTGAGGCCGGTATCAAAGATAAGATAGCACTTTTCTGTAATGTACCTAAATCTCATGTACTTCAGAACTTAGATGTTGAGATTCTTTATGATGCACCTCTTGCAATGGAAGAAGAACATCTTGCACAGGTAGCATGTGAATGTTTACACCTTGACTGTCCAGAACCAGATCTTGATGAATGGAGAGCAATGTGCAAGGCCTGGAAGAATCCTACTAAGAAGGTAACTGTTGCATTAGTTGGTAAATATATCCAGCTTCATGATGCTTATATCAGTGTTGTTGAAGCATTAAAGCATGGTGGTGTATATAATTCATGTGATGTAACTATCAAATGGATTGATTCAGAAACTGTAACTCCTGAAACTGCTGATGAGCTTCTCTCTGACGTATCTGGCATATTAGTTCCAGGCGGATTCGGTGACAGAGGTACAGAAGGAAAGATTGAAGCTATCCGTTATGCCAGAGAACATAATATTCCATTCTTAGGATTGTGCCTGGGAATGCAGCTTTCAATTGTTGAATTTGCAAGAAATGTTATAGGATATGACGACGCACACAGTGTTGAACTTAATCCTAACACAACCCACCCTGTTATACATCTTATGCCAGACCAGGAAGGCATTGATGATATCGGCGGTACATTAAGACTTGGTTCTTATCCTTGTGTACTTGATAAAACAAGCAAAGCTTATGAACTCTATGGCGAAGAGCTTATACATGAACGTCACAGACACAGATATGAAGTTAATAATGATTATAGAAAAGTTCTTGCTGAGAATGGTATGATGCTTTCAGGAATATCTCCTGACGGAAGAATTGTTGAGATGATAGAATTAAAGAATCATCCTTGGTTCGTTGCCACACAGGCTCATCCAGAGTTAAAGTCAAGACCTAATCGTCCACATCCATTATTCAGAGGTTTCATAACAGCAGCACTTGAATATCAGGATAAAAACCATTAATTATATAATATATGCATAACAAAAAAGCATCACCTAACGAATCCGACTTTCGTATCAGGTGATGCTTTTTATTGCTTTTGCTAATGTAATTGTTACTTATTAAGACCATTAAGAATCTTCTTAATTCTCTTAATTTCATCATCTTCTAACTTCTGTGATTCACAGATAGAAGCTATCATGTCAACAGCCTTTCCATTGAACCAGAAGTCAGCCTCTTCCTTTAACAACTGTCTTCTGTATTCTTCTTCTGAACGAAGAGGATGAATAAATGCTGCCTTTCCTTTACGGTATGTGTCAACAAATCTCTTGTCCTTCAACTTACCTACGAAAGTAACAACTGTTGTCCTTGCGTAATCCTTACCATAATCGTCTCTTAACTGATCAATAAGTTCCTGCACAGGTATGTCCTGTGGTGCCTCCCATATAAGCTTCATAATTAATGCTTCACATGGACTTAATTCGTTAAAATGATTTCTGCTCATAAAACCCTCCTTAGGCTTTCCATAGATATACATATTATTTATTATACTGCCTTCGTAAATGTTTTTCAACTCATTAATTGACAGTATGCTATAAATTTCACAATTGTATTGCTGATAATCTGAACTTACCTATTTTTTTTTCTACAATAATGAAATTCTGGGGAATTCCACCTATATATGCTTTAATTTTCCCCTGCTCTAATATATAAACTATTTTATCTAAAACTTCAAGTACACCAAAACCTGTTGCCTTGCCATATGCCTCTTTCAGAGTCCATATTCTGAAGAATCTTTCATCACTTTCGGCTTCTTCTATCCAATCAGACTCAGCCCTGTCAAAAAAGCGCCGTGCCAGATTCTGTCTACCTTTGCGGCCTCCTTCTATGTCAATTCCGACTGGTTTATCGCCTATAGCGCATACTACATAGTTAGACGAGTGAGAAATATTGAAAAAAATTTCACGAAATGACAAAAAATAAGGTTTTCCTTGCGAATTATAAGCTATTTCATAATCAAAACACTGATTATTTGCTTCTATCACAGAAAAAATGTCCACATTTTCATAGTAAACACTATCACATTCTTCGTTAACTCTGTTTCTCCATTTTCCTACTGCATAATTAAGAAGCAGGCCTGCCGTCACTGTTTGCAGCTTATTTTCACGCATTTTCATCTTATCCACCTTAACTTTCCTGTATTCCGGAATAAGTGAATATGCCTTTTCATATAGTTTTTCATCTGCTAATGCATCTGTCGTTGTCACAAATATCATCATAATCATTCACCATCTATACGCTTATTGTCTGTGCATCCGCCATATAACGCTTAGAAAATACGAATATTATATCACCCGATTTAATAAGCGTCTCACCATTTCTTAACACTGCGGCAAGAATCAGTCCCCTTGTCCTCCTACTTAAGCATATACCACGGAAGCAGCAATGCTCTTATATATTTTGCAAATGGCACATATGCCGTTATGTTAATGAATACCGGACATAATATGAGACACGCTATAAGAAGCACCGGTATTATTGAAATCATTGCACTGGCACTCCTTACAGGTATTGCCACAAGCCATGCAAATAAAGTAACTGCTATTACATACACAGCTATATGCAGTATATCTGCTGCCCCCTTAAGCTGTCCTGCCACCGCAAGTGTTAACATTGCTGATACTGCAAAAAGTACACACGATATGAATGCATACAGCGGCTTTCCTGCAACACGGTACATACGAGGCAGTGTTATAAATGTTCCTGAATTCTTATCAAGATAATATTCCACGATTCCAAAAAGTCCGCCTATATATACAAGAATTATAAGCAATGCCCTTAACGGAAACTCTCCTGTCTTATCTTCAAGCTGTGTCCCATTATCCTGTACACCATCTAACACTTTAAAATCAATTCTGAATGTGTCATCTCCGGATATGTATTCCTCGTACCCTTTTCTTATCTCTTCCTCTGCCTTTTCTGAATGCTTTTTAAATATGTCTACAGAATTAACATAATTAACTGCAACCTCAGGCGAATATGCCTTAAACATAGCAGAAAAGAATATCTCATCAGTCATTGAGCTGACAAAATCTGACCTGCATATGATAAGCTCTATAATGTCTCTGTAGCTGCCACTGTCAAGCTTATCCTTAAGCCCAGTACCAACTACATAGCCGCACTCTGTATATTTATTCATTATATCCTGTTGAAGCTTTTCCTGCGATTCTGCTTCGTAGAATTGAACTGAATAATTGCCATTCACAAGATAATCTCTTGTCATTATGGCAATCTTATCGTCATCTTCAAGCACTATTCCAACCCTTACAGGCCCTGTTTCCTTAAGAGACGCGGTATGCGTAATTATTAACGCTGCAACCGGCATTGCAATAAGCGCCACGACAATCACAGGATTCTTTAACTGCCTTTTAACAAGCAGATACAGCCAGTATAACAATCTTTTCATTATCTGTCTCTCCTTATCTTAACCGCCAATGCCCCTGCTGCCTGAAATATAATTATCCACAAAACATTTGTCATAATGGTACTGATATCCACAGTTCCCTTAATTATCTGACCTGCAAGTGTGAATAAGCCGTTAGTCGGAAGATACATGCCAACAACCCGCACCCCCGGCGCAAGAAATGCTGATGAAACAATACATCCGGATGCATACATGCACGCCATTCCAAGGATACACACCGTAATAACTGAATACACCGTGTCGTCGACTACGGAGAATATACAGTTAATAAATGAAACTGCCGCATACACAAGCACCACAATCCCCAGTATGGAAGCAATGAATTCTCCAACTGTCGAAACTGCCATAACTCCTGATATTGCAGGTATCCCCAGCCTCATTATATTAATTATAATAAAAAGCACTTCAAATATCACTATATACACAATGCCAACTCCGGTAGTTCTTGCAATTCCGGTATCAAATGCTGATATTCCCGCACCTTTAAGGCTCTTTGCAAGCGACCTGTTCTCGCCCTTCATATTGCCGGCGCATGTTATTCCGCTAAGTAAAAGCAGCATCACAATTGCTGTGCATACATAGAACTGTACTGTACTCAGGCCTTCTTTAACCGATATATCCCTTGTCTTAAAGTAAATGCTTCTGTTAAGTGCATACGAAAGATATATGTCATTAAGCTTATTCTCATGTGTACCCCGCAAGCCCCTGTAATTCTTAAGCACACCATTGAACAAATCGTCAAATGTATATATCCCCGCCTCTGCAGTTGCAAGGTCAGAACCTCCTGCCCTCACCATCTCACGGAATATCATCGAAGTATTATTAACGCCCTCTGACTGACACACAACCTCAACAGGTGTATTCTCGCCCGACATAATATCACTTATCATATTCTCTGGCACAATAATAGCCATAACATAATAATTATTCCTTAAACCATCTATAGCCTGCTGTCTGTCAGTATATTCAAATGTACAGACATTCTTAATTGTGTCTATCTCACTAACATAATTGAATGCCATCTTAATATATCGAAACTCCTTATTATCATCTGCCGAATCAGAGTTTTCTGTCTCATCATAATCAGGATACACAACAGCAACCTTCATTCTCAGATCACTGTCCTGTGCCGTTGCAATGCCTACGCATGTACTTATTACAATCACAAGTACTGCCGTCACTACCGTACCCAGAATTATCTTCGGTATAGATAAAAATGCGGATTTAATCTGCAATTTTAATAATTCCAGTTTCCTTCTCATCTAATCCCCCAATTAAATCTATCTGTGAATAATCTCTAAAAGCTCATTGCCGGTAACCGGATAGTCAAGTTCATTAAGCTTACCATTCTTTAAAAGATACATTCGGTCAGCAAGCTTTAATTCACCTTCTTCGTGGCTTGTTATAATGACTGTACCTCCGCTTTTCGTATATGCAGACAGATAATTCATAATATCCTGTTTACACACAATGTCTAATGAAGCTCCCGGCTCATCTAATATAAGTACAGGTGGATTCTTAGCCAGTGCGCAGCATATGCTTAAACGCTTCTTCATGCCTCCTGACAGCTTATCAACACGTTTGTCAAGATATCCTGACACTCCTAACACTGCAGGAACACCGTTTAATAAGTCTGTTTCCATATTTCTTCCCGTATCACAATACCAGAATTTAAGATTATCCCTTGCCGACAGCTTCTCCATAAGTGGATTCTCCTGCGGCACAAAACCAATATATTTCTGAAACATCTTCGCATCTGCAAATGCATCTCTGCCATCTATCTTAAGACTTCCGCCATCTGCCTTAAGACTTCCTGCCAGTATCTCCAGAAGAGTAGATTTGCCACAGCCGTTGGCACCGACTATGGCAATATACTCTCCGCTGGCAGCATGAAATGAAGTGCTGTTAAGCACTGTCGTTTTCCTGCCATATGATTTTCTAATATTCTCCGCCTCTATAAACATACATATATCTCCATATTAATTCTGGGCTGCTGTATCAAACTGGCTGTAATACAGCTTGTGATAGAATCCATTCTTAGCCAGTAATTCTTCATGATTACCCTGCTCTATAATATGTCCGTCTTTCATAACAAGAATAACATCCGCAGACTGGATAGTTGAAAGTCTGTGGGCTACGATAAAGCTTGTTCTTCCCTCCATCAGCTTTGCAAATGCATTCTGTATCTTTATCTCTGTTCTTGTATCAATAGAAGATGTAGCCTCATCAAGTATAAGCATTGGCGGCTTTGCGAGCATAATTCTTGTTATACATAAAAGCTGCTTCTGTCCCTGTGAAAGGCTTCCGCCATCCTCGCCTATAACTGTGTCGAATCCGTTAGACATTCTCTTGATGAATCCATATGAATGGGCTGCCTTGGCTGCTGCAATAATCTCTTCTTCTGTGGCATCCGGTTTGCCCATAACAATATTTTCTCTTATAGTTCCTGACTTTAGCCATGTCTCCTGAAGAACCATACCAAAGCCCTGTCTTAAAGACTTTCTGGTAATCTCTCTGATATCAGTTCCTGATACATCAATGCTTCCGCTGTTAACATCGTAAAATCTCATAAGAAGATTAATAACTGTTGTTTTACCACAGCCTGTAGGTCCTACAATCGCAATTCTCTGTCCCTTCTTAACATGAAGATTGAAGTTCTCAATAAGCTTCTTATCTGGCACATAAGAGAAGCACACATCATTAAGGTCAACTGTTCCATCAACCTCATCAACAACCTTTGCGTCTTTTGCATCAGGAATCTCAGGGTCTTCTTCAATAAGTTCAAATATTCTGGCTGCACATGCAAGAGCATTCTGAAGCTCAGTAACAACGCCTGATATCTCGTTAAATGGCTTAGTATACTGATTGGCATAGCTTAAGAAGCTCGATAACTGGCCAACTGTAATCCCGCCATTGATAGCTGAAAATGCACCAACAATAGCAACACTCGCATATACAAGACTGTTTACGAATCTTGTTGAAGGGTTAGTGATAGATGAGAAGAAGATTGCCTTTAAGGAATACTTCTGAAGTCTTTCATTAATCTCATCAAATTTTCTTACCGCCTCATCTTCATAGCCGTAAGCCTTAACAACCTTCTGTCCACCAATCATTTCATCAATAAGTGCTGTCTGCTCACCTCTTGTCTCAGACTGGAGCTTGAACATGCTGAAGGTCTTCTTGGCAATAAAGCTTGCAACTAAAAACGAAAGTGGCGTGATAACAACAACAGCAAGTGTAATCTTAGCACTGATTGTAATCATGAATATAAGTGTTCCAAGTATAGTCATTACACCTGTAAAGAACTGTGTGAATCCCATAAGCAGACCATCTGCAAACTGGTCAACATCAGCTATTACACGGCTCACAATCTCACCATATGAATGTCCGTCAATGTACTTGAGTGGAAGAACCTGAATCTTCTCTATAGCCTCATTTCTAATGTCTCTGGTTACTTCATATGTGATTCTGTTGTTACATATATTCATAAGCCACTGTGAAAGTGCTGTAATTCCAACAAATATGCTGATTTGTATAAGTATTTTCACAATCTTTGCAAAATCTACATTATCCACACCGATAATGCAGTCAATTCCACGACCTACAAGAATTGGCACATAAAGTGTAGTTGCAACAGTTACTGCTGCCATAATAAGCGATAATATTATAAAAAAGCTGTGCTTCTTAATTCTTTTAAGGAGTTTTACAAATGTTGATTTATTCTTCTTCATTATGCTACACCCCCTTCTGAATCTGCTTTCTTAAACTGTGATTCATATATTTCTTTATATACCTCACAATTTGCAAGAAGCTCGTCATGTGTTCCCATTCCTGCAACCTGTCCGTCATCTAATACGATGATAAGATCAGCATACATAAGTGATGCCGCTCTCTGTGAAACTATGAACACAGTAGGAGAATTGTTCATTCCCCTTATAGCTTTTCGAAGTGCTGCATCAGTTGCAAAATCAAGGGCTGATGCACTGTCATCAAGAATAAGCACATCCGGCTTTCTTACGATTGCTCTTGCAATAGTAAGTCTCTGTCTCTGGCCACCTGAAAGATTCTTACCGCCCTGCTCTATAACATAATCCAGACGTCCCTGCTTAGAATCTACAAATTCCTTAGACTGTGAAATTTCAAGTGCTTCATCTATCTGCTCATCAGTAGCACCCTTCTTTCCCATCCACATATTCTCTCTTATCGTACCTTTAAAAAGTACTGCTTTCTGCATGACGATACCGACCTTATTTCTTAAAGTTTCAATATCGTAATCTTTAACATTTACACCATCAACAAGTACTTCGCCCTGTGTAGCGTCATACAGTCTCGGGATAAGATTAACAAGACTGGATTTACCTGAACCTGTGCCACCTATAACACCGATTGTCTGGCCTTTCATAGCCTTGAAATTAATTCCTTCAACTGAAGGTGCACCTGAACCACTGTATGTAAGTGAAACATTCTTAAATTCAACACCTGGCTGTTCTTCCTTAGCTACAGCTTCCTTAACGCTGCCATCTGCCATTCCAGATGTTACATCGAATACAGACTCAATTCTTCCTGCACATGCAAGTGCCTTAGTTATTGTAATGATAAGATTGGCAAGCTTGATAAGTTCAACTAATATCTGTGACATATAATTGTAAAGTGCAACGACCTGTCCCTGTGTAAGCGCACCGGCGTTAACTCTTACTCCACCAATCCATATAAGTGCAATTATTGATACATTTACAACAACATAAGTAAGCGGATTCATAAGTCCTGATATCTTACCAACAAATTTCTGCAATCTGTTAAGGCTTTCGTTATCGTTTTTGAAACGCTTAACCTCATCCTGTTCCTTATTGAATGCTCTGATAACTCTCACACCGGTAAGGTTCTCTCTTGTTATTCCAAGAATCTTATCAAGTCCTGACTGTACATTCTTGTACATAGGTCTTGTTGCAAGCATGATACCGAATACGATAAGTGCAAGTACCGGAATTGCCGCAACAAATACAAGTGCTGCCTTCACATCAATAGTGAATGCCATAATCATCGCACCAAATACAATAAATGGTGAACGAAGGAACAGTCGCAGTACCATGTTGATACCATTCTGTACCTGGTTAATATCACTTGTCATTCTTGTTACAAGTGTTGATGTACCAAGTGTATCCATCTCTGTGAATGAGAATGTCTGGATATGTGCAAATAAACTGTGTCTCATTCCTGTTGCTGCACCAACTGCAGCCTTGGCACTGAAATACTGTGCTGTGATGGCACATACAAGTCCTATGATTGCAAGAAGTATAAGCATAAGACACATCTGCATAATGTATCCCTTGTCTGCATTAACAATACCCTTATCGATAACTGATGATACTACCAGCGGCACAAACAGCTCGAATATCGCCTCTAGCATCTTAAAAAGCGGTGCCAGAACACATTCCTTTTTATAATCCTTAAGGAATCTCATAATCATTTTCATAAGAAAACTTCCTCCGTTAATTCAGTGACACTAAAACGTCCATAAGAAACTCATATGAATAACATCTCTTCATGCCAAAGTACTCTCTATAAACTTCATAATTGTAATATGAATGTTCAAACTGTCTTGAATACAAATGTGCTATATCAACGCGCATTGTAAAATCTGGCATACAGCCGGACACCTGATTAGCTGCTGCCATAATATCCACTGCAAGTATGCCTATAACCGCATTCTTGGCTTTAAGCAGGATATCATAATCATTCACTGCGTCAAGCATATATCTATACACATAGTACATTGCAAGCTGCTCATATTCATGTGCAAATGCTTCACTTCCCGCATGGTAAGTTTTCATTACCGCTGCAAGCTCAGAATCATCTGCCAGCCCGTCAAGGAACTGTCTTACTCTCGCCACATGAATATTCCAGTCAGGATTGATTACCTCCATTCCTTTAAAGTCATCAAAGAAATGTCTCAATCCCTTTATCAGCCTTTTGCCATGCAGCTTCGCATCCCGGCTTTTCAGCTTGTCAAGCAGCTTCTCTCTGTAATCAGGTCCACAGAACCGCTTTGCGACACCAGCTATAAGCTCGTCCCTTTCAGCATCAAGATGCTTCTGGATACGCTTTGCATAATCAAGATAGAGCATCAGCCTCTCAAATATACTTATATCCCTGTCTGATATTATTCCAAAAGCCACTATTCTTGCCTGCCGAAGCTGCATATATGTATATGCATCTATATCATTAGGCTCAGGCGAAAGACTGTTATCCTCAACCGTATCAAATGTAAGTTCATCTTTATATGAAAACATCAGCTCACCAGCCGTCTTACACGAGGGTGCTATGCCAATCTCTCTTATATTTCCATAATCGTTAATAAATCTTGGAAACTCTGCACATGTTTCACAAAGCTTATCCTCTCCAAGTTCTATATATAAATCACACAAATTATCATCATTAAGAAAAGGACATCGTCCTCCTTCTTTCAGTGTAAATGTACATTCTCCATCCTGTGATGGTACCATTACACTCTTCAGGCGTTTTCCAAAAGCACCTTTAACTGTTTTATAATATTTGTAAGAATTCTTATCAACATCGACATCCCACCCGGCACAGCATGTATCTGTACAGGCTCCTGCAATGCATCTGAAATCCTTATAATAATGTGGTGTCATTACCTTCATTTTATTATCTCCCGCATATAAACCGGCATATTAAGCGCATCTGTTAACTGCGCAAAAATTGTCTGCCACACCTTATTAGTGCAGCAGACACATTTACATGTACATATTATTATAATTACTGTTCTTTTTCTTGTCCACAATATACTTATACACTGTGACACACGCAAGAATAATCATAAACCCCTCTGCTGCCATGTATGTGTAGAACAGATATGGCTGTCTTAACGCTGACACAAGAAGCGGTGAGTTGACTGCAAAATCATACATTCCAGTATCGCCTATATATTTAGACATAACGACCGTACTCATGATTGTTATATTAGGAAAAGACATATTACCAAGCACAAGTGCCACAATCAGCACCGTATTGCGTATCAGAAAAAATGTCCTGCTCACCTTAGCCTTACTAAGACAGCTCATAACAATGCCTCCGATTATGCATACAAGAAATAAAAGAAACATCATATACATCTCAGATGCTGCAAATGCAGATACTTCCGTCGTCGCAGTCTCATACCCTGTAAGCAGTGCAAAGAACCCAAATATAGAGCGGCCACCCACAACGCATGCCGCCAGCACAAATAATAATAGTAAAAAATTCCTTCTGTTTAGCTTCCTGTTATCCATAATTCCTCCATTTGTATTATTATCGCAATTATGACGGAAGATTTCAATAAATATTTGCGCAAACTTCATATTTTGTTGTCATCCGCCGCCACCCCCCTCAGGCACAGCCTGGTCCACAGGGGCTGGAACGATTCGTTAGAATTGCGTTAATTTATCAGGTGGTGTTTTTGGCTTAATGTTTGCGTCCATTCGCAGATGAACATTTCTGGCATTGTGTCCGCCTGTGGCATACGCCCTCAAGGATTGCTGCACTTAGTGGGAGTAAATGCCGCTATCTACAAAGCTTATTACGGTGTGCTAAATCAAACGCGCTTCGCTTAAACGTGCTTTAGCACACCGCCCTTATGTATATAGCGGCATTTACTCCCACACAGTTCGCAATATATCGGGTGTATGTCACAGGCGGACATAATGACGGAAGTGTACAGATGTCGAATGAACACAAACAATAGAAAAAGCCAAAAGCACCACCTGCTAAATTAGCAATTCTTAACGTGTTCCAGCCCCTGTGGACCAGGCTGTACCTGAGGGGTGGGTGGCAGCGGGTGGCTTAATAATATAAAGTTTGTGTCTATATGAACTTACTGCGCCACTTAATTGCCTCATCCCTATACGCAATTGCCGTCTCCATAAGTTCATTATACTGTGCCTTTACACTTTCTATTGTTGCCTCAAGCTGGCTTATTGTCTGTATTGCCTGTCTGTTTTCCTGCATATATGTATTAAGCTGGTTTTCGTACTCTGATATTTTCTGTTCATTCTGCATCAGCATGTCTGTATCCTGACATTTAATGAATTTCCCATCTGATGTTATTTCGTAGAAACTGTCTACATACAAAAATGCTTTTCCCTGCATTCCAAACACTTCATACATATCAACATTTTCACAATCCGCAGGAATATTAAGACTGTCACCTTCTTCCAGCGGGTAGACAGCTCGCAGCGACAGTCTGTCCGTAAGCGGGTTTGTCACCATATAAAACAGCATTAACCTGTCTTTATTTACTACAAGCTGTGGACAGTGCATATCTGGGTTCTCGCTGCTTTTCACATGAAAAAGTGCTTCATTGTTCATCACATTTTTAACAAGAATATCTCCGTTCTGGTTCTGATACGCATAATATATTGTGTCTCCCAACACCACATCTGAAAGTCCGTCCAAAAAGTCTGACACAAGCATTATCGGACGTTCTATACCGTCTATGTACGCCGTTCTCAAAAATATATATCGTGATATGCTATAGATTATAAGCCGTCTGTCACTTCCGGCTGTGTATACATTTGCCATAAAAGGACACTCCCGTTTTTATACTATTATATGGTCACGCGAATGTAGATAGAACATATAATGTAGTAAAGAAACGAAGAAGGAAAAGATAATGGCTAAATGTAAATGCAGCAAATGTGGTTCTACCCGCATTGTAAGCAATATTGTGCAGAACATGCCTAATGGCTGCTTTGATGTGTGCACGAACCCGATATGCGGTTCCCCCGATGAACTCAGTATTCTTGCCCCTCTTATCTATGACGAGATAGGTATTAATCTGTGTACCACATTCGCTGTCGGTACAGATATTTCAACGACTTATCCAACAGCTACCAACGCATCAGTCAGTGTTATAGATATAGCCTACACTTATGGTGATGAAAATGTTGAAATCACCCAGATAGCCGGAAGGCCTAACTGCTACTCTGTGAAACTCGCCAACCTTACTGTAACATTTGCAGTAACGCTTTATGATGAGTCATGCAGGGCATTAGCAACTCTTACCCCAACGGCAGTCTACCTTCCTAACTCAACTACTGCTACAACTTATGATGAAGATACCAATCCGACATCTGTCACCCTTGAAATATTCGCTCCTTACGGAGTTTCCTACAACTCGAATAACGCAACTCCACCTGTTTATACGCCTGCACTTAACAGTATAGGTTTCTTGTCATCTGACAATGTTGTAACCCAGGGACTCAACCTCTATGCAATACCTAAGCTTTTAGGTCTTGATACTACAGATGACGAAATTACTGTAGGTCTCACTCTCATCTTACAGAGCCTTTACTTCTGTGGATACCGCGTAACAAGTGCCGGCAGAATCTCAACACCTAAGGGAAGTATTGTTTCCGGTGAAGAATCTGACTGCATCAAGTTCGTTTGCGGCAACCTCTTAGACAGAGCCATCAAGCCTCTCGATTTAAGTCCACCTTCATGCGAAGGTAACTTAAAAAAAGACTGCAAGAAACCTTGCATGAGTGACTGCACCGACACTCTTAACACTAACAGCACAGCCTGCCAGAACTCTTGTAATAATGGCAATAACAGTCAGACTTCCTCTGGTGCATGCGCTGGACCTTGCAATGGCATATGCAGCAAGACTAACTAATAACCTCAATCTGTGGGAACAGACGCCTGCTTGTCATCTGTTCCCATGTACATATTTTCTTCCTTTGGACTTCCTCCATGCATTTCTCCGCTTCAACGTCCAATCCAAACCTGCACGCTCCACATTTTCTTCCATCGCAAATATTTTAATTGCTAATTTCCCTACTATGTGTGTATAATTAATGAAATATATTATATTGAACTGTTGTATACACAGTTCACATGGAAAGGAGTTACTAATGAATTTTAAAAAGTACAGGTCGAGATTCCTTCTGGTTTTTGCGACCCTCACTCTTTTGTTCTCTTCTGTTCTTCTTACTTCATGTCAGGGCAAGAAGATTAAGAACACTGTATTTTCTGTAGATGATCTTGCAGGCAAGACTATTGGTGTTCAGTTAGGAACAACTGGTGATACTCTCGTAAGTGATTACGAAACTGACGGTTCAGGCACAACTGTATCAAGATACAACAAAGGTTCTGATGCTATACAGGCTTTAAAGCAGGGTAAAGCTGATGCTGTTGTTATTGATGAACAGCCTGCTTTAGCATTTGTTAAAGCTAATCCAGACCTTACAATTCTCGAAGAAGAATTTGCAAATGAGGATTATGCCATCTGTGTTGCTAAGGGCAATTCCCTTACTGCAAAGCTCAATGAGGCTATTGAAGTACTTATGGCAGATGGAACTATCCAGAAACTTATTGACGATTATGTTGGCGATAATGCTACATTTTCAGGTTACAAATCACCAGACGGTATAAGCCGTACTAATGGAACTCTTGTTATGGCTACAAATGCTTACTTCAAGCCATACGAGTACTATGAAGGGGGTTCTATTATTGGTATTGACGCTGATATTGCACAGGCTATTGCTGATTACCTCGGAATGAATTTAAAAATTGAGGATATGGAATTTGATTCAATTATCACTGCCGTATCTTCTGGTAAAGCTGATTTCGGTATGGCTGGTATGACAGTTACTGATGAGCGTAAGAAAAATATCGATTTCACAACTACTTATACAACTTCTAAGCAGGTTATTATTGTCCGTGACGACAATGCTTCTTCATCAGGCATGAGTTTTGCTGAGAAGTTCAAGACAGACTTCATCAAAGAAGCAAGATACACTTATCTTCTTAAGGGTCTGTTAAATACAGTAATTATTGCATTCTTTGCAGCACTTATGGGTGTTGTTATTGGTTTCCTTATTGCAGTTGTCCGTTCTAACCATGATAAGACAGGACACATGAAGGTTCTTAACTTCATTTGCAACATTTATCTTACTGTAATCAGAGGAACACCAACTATGGTACAGCTGCTTATTATCTATTATGTAATATTCAGCTCTGTACACATTGACAAGCTTATTGTTGCGATACTTGCATTTGGTATCAACTCAGGTGCTTATGTTGCCGAAATATTCCGTTCAGGTATTATGTCTATTGATAACGGACAGTTTGAAGCAGCACGAAGCCTTGGTCTTTCTTATAAAACAACTATGATAAGTGTTATTCTTCCTCAGGCATTCAAGAATGTTCTCCCAGCACTTGCTAATGAGTTCATTGTTCTGTTAAAGGAAACATCTATCAGCGGTTACATCGGTCTTAACGACCTTACAAGAGGCGGCGATATTATCCGAAGCATAACTTATGATCCAATGCTTCCACTTATCGGTGTTGCTATCATTTACCTTGTAATGGTTATGGGACTTTCACAGCTTGTTAAGAAACTTGAGAGGAGGTTAAGAAACAATGAGCGATAATACTAACGAAATCATTCTTGAAGTTAAAGATTTGAAGAAATCTTTTGGCGACCATGTTGTATTAGAATCAATCAATACAACAGTCCGCAAAGGAGAGGTTATTGCAATTATCGGACCATCTGGCTGCGGTAAATCAACATTTTTACGTTCGCTTAACCTTCTTGAAACTCCTACAGAAGGTCATGTATTATTCCATGAGCAGGATCTTACAGATAAGAGTGTAAATGTGGATGAATTAAGAGAGAAGATTGGAATGGTGTTCCAGCATTTTAACCTTTTCCCTAATATGACTATAAGAAGAAACATAACTCTTGCTCCTACTAAGCTTGGACTTATGAGCAAAGAAGAAGCTGATAAGAAAGCTGATGAACTTCTTGCAAGAGTAGGACTTTCTGACAAAGCCGATGCTTATCCTAACCAGTTGAGTGGTGGTCAGAAGCAGAGAGTTGCTATAGCAAGAGCACTTGCAATGAATCCTGAGATAATGCTTTTCGATGAACCAACATCTGCACTTGATCCTGAAATGGTTGGTGAGGTTCTCGCAATCATGAAGGAACTTGCCGCATCAGGAATGACAATGATTGTCGTAACTCATGAGATGGGATTTGCAAAAGAAGTTGCCAACAGATGCATGTTCTTCTACGATGGAGTCATCAATGAAGAGGGGGCTCCGGAAGAATTCTTTGGCAATCCTAAGAGTGAGAGATTGAAGGATTTCTTGTCGAAGGTTCTTTAATTAGTACAAAGGTGGGCATTGAGATTGGGAGCTGTTATACAAGACCTCATGGATGCCTGCACCTAGTGTAAGTAAATGCCGTCATATACAATGTCTTTTAGCTGTGTAAAAATCAAACGCGCTTCGCTTGAACGAGATTTTTACACAGCACTTTTTGTATATAACGGCATTAACTTACACACGGTTCGGCATAAATCGGTCTTGTATAACAGCTCCCAATCTCAAAGCCACCACCCCACTCAGAATGCAATGCCGCAGGCGAGCATTCGTCCGGAGGCTGACTACTTGAAGAAGAAAAAGTCAGCCGTACAGTATGCTGTGGGATAGGTGTGTGGTGTCCTTAGGTGTATGCCCGAATATTCTTATGTCGTGTGAAAGTTAATGCCGCAATCTGCTAAAGATTGTGGCTTGTAATCTCGTTCAAGCGAAGCGCGTTTGATTACAAGCCACATAAAAAACTTAGCAGATTGCGGCATTTAGTTTCACTAGACATAGGAATCCTGAGGGCAGATGCCTAAGGACACCACACACCCTTCCACAGTTACTGTACGGCGTCCGGACTATCAAGCCTCCTTCGAGTAGTCAACCTTCAGAAGACACAGTCCCTTTGCCGGCGCAGTTGCACCTGCAAGGCTTCTGTTTCTCTCCTCTAAAAGTTCATACATACTCTCTGGTGTTCTCTTTCCCTGTCCAACTTCAAGAAGTGTACCACTTAATATTCTTACCATATACTGTAGGAATCCGCTTCCATGATATGTAAGATTAAGGAATGAACCCTTTAAAGAAACATCTATTGAATAAATCTCACGGACTGTCGATTTCTTCATCTTGGGATTGCCACAAAATGATGCAAAATCATGTTCTCCAGTAAGTATATCTGCTGCCCTCTTCATGGCTTCAACATCCAGCTTACCCTCAATTATATTGACATATTTTCTGTTAAATACAGGCTTCTTATCCCCAACATAACATGTATAGCAATAAGTTTTCCCTTGTGCATTGTAACGGCTGTGGAATCTGTCAGATGCAACACGAACCTCCTGCACACAGATATCTTCTGGAAGATATCTGTTCATATAATCGCATATCTCATCTTCCTTCATCTTTGTTTCCATATGTGCATTGGCTACCATTCCCTTTGCATGCACTCCAGCATCTGTTCTTCCTGCACCTATAACCTCAACCTCAGTTCCTATCATGGCAGAAAGGACTGATTCTAACTTTCCCTGAATTGTCATATCTGTAGTTGGCTGATGTTCCCAACCATAATACCTTGTACCATCATAAGTTATTATCATCTTATAATTCTTCATTCATATCTCCCATTCATTCTTCTGTCCATAAACACTTTAATCTCATCTTGCCAGATTCTGCTTCATTCCATCAAGAAAATCGTATATTTCATCCATAAACACCTTGCCATAGCGCTCATATTTATTCTCACCAACACCGCTTACTGACAGCATTTCTTCCTCATTAAACGGAACTTTAAGACACATATCTATAAGCGTCCTGTCTGAAAATATTACATATGGCGGAACGCCTACGGAAACAGCTATCTGTTTTCTTAACTCACGCAGTCTGTTAAACAACATAACGCCTCTGTCATTAAGTGCATCCTCCGGCTTCTTTGACTTAGACGTTGCATATGCTGATTTTGCAGCTGCTGCAGAACGCTTCATTCTGTCTGCCACCATTGCAGCATTCCTTGATACAGGTGCACTGAAACGATTTCCCGGATACATATAAGCCTCTTCTGCTTCCTGTTCTGCCTCATCAACAACACAATTAGAACAGTTATGGCAGTTGTATCTTCCACCCCCTGGATTGTCTGGTCTTTCTCCAAAATATTTAAGTATATACTCTCTTAAACAGCCTGTTGTCTTGCAGTAATCGACCATTGCATTAAGCCTTCTTTTATCAAGAATCATAAGCCGTGCCTGTTCTTCTGCATCCATATCAGGATTAGGCTCTCTGTGTTCTATGAAAAACTTATTTATCATAATATCCTGCGGAGAATACAGCAATACGCATTCTGAATCCTCTCCATCTCTTCCTGCACGTCCAGCCTCCTGATAATAATTCTCTATACACTGCGGCATATTATAATGAATTACAAATCTTACATTTGACTTATCAATTCCCATTCCAAATGCATTAGTTGCAACAACAACTGGCTTGATATCATATATAAATGAATCCTGATTTTCTTTTCTTTCTTCTGCTGAGAGACCTGCATGATACTTAGTCACAGAAAGTCCGTTTGCATTAAGCATGTCATAGACTTTTTCAACATTTTTTCTTGTAGCACAATATATAATTCCACTATCCTGTCTGTGGCTTACAAGGTAGTCAAGTATATATGAATCCTTGTCCTTAATATGCTTGACCTTGAATGTCAGATTGCTTCTGTCAAAACCTGTCGTCAGTATTACAGGTCTTTCGAGTGAAAGAATCTGCAATATATCATCTCTTACTTTGCTTGTCGCTGTAGCTGTAAATGCGCTTATTATAGGACGCCTTGCCAGCTTCTTAACAAATGACAATATATTCAGATAACTTGGTCTGAAATCCTGCCCCCACTGTGATATACAGTGAGCTTCATCTACAGTAATCATAGATATCTCTACATGCGTGGCAAAATCAAGAAAGCCCCAGGTTTCCAGCCTTTCAGGTGCAACATATATAATTTTATACCGTCCCTGCTTTGCAAATGCGAGTGCCTTAGTTATCTGATTATCTGTAAGAGAACTATTAATATAAGCTGCATGTACACCTGCCTGATTAAGTGCTCCAACCTGATCCTTCATAAGCGATATAAGTGGCGACACAACAAGAGTAATGCCGGACATTAACAATGCCGGCACCTGATAACATAATGATTTTCCCGCACCTGTAGGCATAATTCCTAACACATCCTGCCCTGCAAGAATAGCATCAACTAACTTTTCCTGACCCGGACGGAATGAATTATACCCAAAATAATGCTTTAAAATTCCGTATTTATCCATAATTTACTCTCTTTTCAATCTTCTCTTACTCTCATACATTTTCTTATCAGCTCTGCTTCTCGTATCTTCAAAGTTCTTATCTGTCTTTATATCATATTCGGCATAACCACATGCAATCTGCACATTAAGTCCTTTGATTTCAAGTTCCTCTTCAACATACTTTTCAAGTTCCCTTAGCTGCTTCACATGTCTTGCATTATCAAATTTTTGGGACTTCTGATTAATTACAGTACAGAATTCATCCCCGCCTATACGATAACATTTGCCATGTCTGCCAAATATCTCTTTAATAATTCTGGCTGATGCCTGTATATAGGCATCTCCTGCTGCATGCCCCAGATTATCATTACACCACTTGAGATTATTAAGGTCAAATGTCACTATAGAATACCCTTCATAATCAGAGGTTTCATGTTCCCACTCCTCAAATGCAAAGCGATTATAAACCCCTGTCATAGTGTCAGTTACAGCCATCTCTTTGTAGAAATCCACCTTCTGGCCTTCTTTAATCTTCTCATATACTTCTGATATACTCTCATAACCAAGCACAATAATAAATACAAGAATACCAAGCTTTCCTATAACATCTGTCTGCTGCATTCCTTTATAATATGCAATAAGATCAACAATCATAGAAATCCCAAGTGCAGCCGCACCTATAATATTTGCTTTTACTTTCCTGTCAAAGCCTTTAATACGCACTCTTTTAATAAGAACTGTACAGAAATATACAAGTGACATAACAAGCATCATATGTATAATGTACACGCTATTCTTAAACTCCCACACTCCTGTCATATGACATACAAGCAGTATCACAGATGTCGCAGCATATACGGCGCATAAGATATTATTGACAACACTTTTCCCTATCTGGAAAAAATTCTTCTCTGCCTGCATAAAAGGAATAGGTATCATCATAATCAGTACATACCCTATCAGTGAACCTATCTTCCTGTCCTCCACAAGAATCGTTGCAATATCAGTCTCATTAAGAGCCCATGCACCTATAATCATTGCAAATATACCAAAATAAAACAGTGCTTGTGTCTGTGCAATTCTCTTTCTACAGAAAATCCATAATATAATCATTCCAAATCCAACTATTATTATAAACGAACTGAGTACTGCTGACAGTAAAGATTTTGCAATTAGCTCTTTTATAAATTTTGTCTCGTCGCCATATTCAAATGTAGTTCCTCTTATCTTATGACCTGCATATACATTAGTAAGCCTTACAGTTATATCTGTTGTATATGGAGGAATGTTCACAATTGTATAATTAGTTCCAGTAGTTGTCCCATATATAGAACTATGCGCTTTTATATAATATATAAGATTTTCACCTACATATACTTCCACTTCCTGATGCCTGCTTACAAATGCCAGTGCCTTATTATTTCCTGCACTTGCTCTGATTTTTATATAATATTCAATTGTGTCATCACCGATATATCTGGTATCCTCTGGTTTAACTACTTCTATTGTTCTTCTATCTGCCGGTGTCACCTTATCTACAGTGCTGAATATAAATCCTGAAGCTATAAAAAGCAGAAATCCTAATAAAAATATGCAGTAAAAAATCCTGTTAATTAATTTAATTCTTTTCATAAAAAAAAAGCCTTTCAGCCGTACTATAGTGTTGTCCGTAATGAATCTAACCCTATAATACAGTAGAATGGCTTTCATTTCAAATTATTTTTTGTTGTTCTGTATTTTGTACACTATTTGCAAAGTTTTGAAATTATACAACACTATTAATTAACATTATATACTTTTTGCAAGCTCTGTAGGATTCTCTGAAAATTTCAGAGCAACATCCCTTGAAATAACCCTTGTCTTAACAAGATTAGCAAGTGAATAATTCATTGTATGCATACCTGACTGCATATTCGACTGAAGAACTGTCTGAATCTGATTAGTTTTCTTTTCTTTGATAAGATTAGCTACTGCTGTATTGTTAATCATTATCTCTGTAGCTGCAGTTCTTCCCTCATGCTCTGCACAAGGTACGAGTGTCTGGGTTACAACAGCTGCTAATACAGATGCAAGCTGTAATGTAAGTGCTGACTGTGCCTCTACCGGACATGCACTTATTATACGTTCAACTGTCTGTGCTGCGCTTCTTGTATGAAGAGTTGATAATACAAGATGTCCTGTTTCTGCCGCTGTAATTGCCGCATTGATAGTTTCATAGTCTCTCATCTCTCCTACGAGAATAACATCAGGATCTTCACGAAGTGCTGAACGAAGTGCTGTCGCAAAATCAGGTACATCTCTTCCTACTTGTCTCTGATGTATCATAGATTTCTTAAATCCATATACATACTCTATAGGATCTTCTACTGTTATAATATGTCTTGACATATTGTTGTTAATATAATCAATCATAGCTGCAAGTGTTGTAGACTTACCACTTCCTGTAGGACCTGTTACAAGAATAAGACCAGACCTTTTCTCAACAAGCTTAGAAAAAAGTTTTCCTGAATGTCCCAATTCTTCAAACGACGGTATAACAGAATCAAGAAGACGGATACTTGCTGCAAGATTTCTTCTCTGATGATATATATTAATTCTTAATCGTCCACCAGACTCATCAGTAGATGCCACATCAATATCTTTTCCTGCCTGAACATTCTGTATATCTTCATCACCAAGAATTGAGAATATCATCTCTTCTGTTTCTTCTATCGAAGGTGTTATATCAAGAAGCTCAAGTTCACCATATTTTCTTACTGCAACCGCTTCTCCTGCAGTAATATGCAGATCTGAACACTTGTTATCTCTTGCGTATTTAATTAATTCTTTTAATTCCATTTTCCCCTCCCATACATTTTGTTCATTAGTATAATCAACAATAAAATACTACCACAATGAAAATACATATTCAATCACACTTTTATCCCATTTTTCTTACATATATCATTAAGGCAGCATCTTTCACAGTGCGGTGTAGTACGTGCCGTACATACCTCTCTTCCGTGGTCTACAAACCTGTGGCATAATCCGCTGCCTTCTTCTGGCGGGACTATCTTCCACAATGCCATCTCAACCTTCTTAGGCTCTTTCTCGTCTTTTACAAGACCGATTCTGTTACAAAGCCTTATGCAATGTGTATCTGTAACAATTGCCGGCTTTCCGAAAACATCGCCCATAATAAGATTGGCACTCTTCCTTCCAACTCCAGGAAGCTTTAATAATTCTTCCATGCTGTCAGGAACTTTATCGTTATACTGTTCATGAAGCATACACATACATGCACATATATCCCTTGCCTTGCTTTTTCCAAGTCCGCATGGTCTTATAATCTTTTCAATCTCTTCTGGAGATGCTGCAGCAAGTGATGCTATATCAGGATATTTCTCATACAGCCCCTTAACCACAACATTTACTCTTGCATCAGTGCATTGTGCCGCAAGTCTTACGCTTACAAGCAGTTTCCAGGCATCATCGTAATCAAGACTGCACTCCGAATCCGGATATTCTGCCTTTAATCTTCTTATAACCTCTAAAGCAAGTTCTTTCTTAGTCATAGATTACGCATCTTTCTTCTTATAATTAGCAATTCCGAATATTGCAAGAAGCAATACACACGCAAATATCATCCAGCCAACAAGATAACCTGTTCCCTTTAGTTTAAATGTATCATAATAACCCTTAAGGTATACAACTACTATAATAGCCGGAAGTATATAACTCATATAGAATCTTAACCATTCAGGAAGCTTAGGACCTTTTCCTTCATTAGCTTCTTTTCTGAAGCCTTCCCAGCCCCAGCCGTTCTTCTTAGTACAGAATAATACAAATATCATGCTTCCAAGAGGAAGTAGATTATATGAAACAAGGAAATCCTCCAAATCCATAATTGAACTTCCCGGACCAATAGGCTGGAAAGTTGCAAGCTTGTTAAAGCCTAATACAGCAGGAAGTGAAAGCAGTATCATGAATATAACATTACCTGCAACAACCTTTTTCCTTGAAAATCCCTTAAGGTCTATATAAAAAGCAATAATGTTCTCAAACACTGCAATTACAGTTGATAATGCTGCAAATGACATGAATACAAAGAATGCTGTTCCCCATATTCTTCCTCCCGCCATATGATTAAATATGTTAGGCAGTGTTATAAATAAAAGTGATGGACCGGCACCAGGAGCAACACCATATGCAAAGCATGCAGGAATAATTATGAATCCTGCCATAAGAGCAACAAATGTATCAAGCAGAATGATATTAACAGCCTCTCCACCTATTGTTCTGTCTTTCTTTAAGTAGCTTCCGAATATCTCCATTGCACCAATACCTACACTAAGTGTAAAGAATGCATGTGTCATGGCATCAAATATAACCGGTCCTAAACCTCTTGATTTAATAGCATCAAGATTAGGCACCATATAGAATTTAACACCTTCTGATGCATTAGGAAGTACAAGTGAATGAACTGCCAGTACCACAATAAGGATAAGAAGAAGTGCCATCATAACCTTAGTAATCTTCTCAACGCCCTTCTGTAATCCTAATACACATACACCAAACGAAAGTAAAACTGCAACAATCATCCAGATTGTCATTGTACCAGGCTGTGAAAGCATAGTTCCAAATGCTCCTGAAACCTCATCTGGCTCTAAACCTGCTAACGAACCACTTGCCTCACGCCATGCATAATAAAGCATCCATCCTGCAACCATAGTATAGAAAGCCATTAATATGTAGCTTCCTACTATCGATACCCATTTGAAATGATGCCATTTACTTCCTTTAGTCTCCAGTTCTTCAAATGCCCTTGCAGCACCTTTACCGCTTCCTCGTCCTACTGTGAACTCCGCACACATAATAGGAAATCCAAGAATTGCAAGAAATACAAGATAGATAAGCACGAATGCCGCACCACCATTTTCCCCGCATATGTATGGAAATTTCCACACATTACCAAGTCCCACCGCACAGCCAGCAGACACTAAGATAAAGCCGAGTCGCGAGCCGAATTTTTCTCTCTCTTTCAAAATAAAACCTCCATCGTTAATATATTTACATTAATTAAGATTGTATCATATATTACTATATTTTCACAGCCAATTATTTCATACTCTCACTGACTTCTGATGTAATAGTCTGACCGCCCTGTTCATTCCATTCTTTTACAAATGTATCAAAGTAAGATATATCTTCTTCTCCACTTATAATCTTTAAATATGCCTCTTTTTCTTTAGCCTTAAGTCTCCACCAATGACTCTTCATTGTGTCTGTGGTCTTAAAATAAAGCGAATCAACTACCTTTATATTATCCTGTGTAATCAGACTGCATGCCTTAATTCTTGACATATACGCTGCCCATTGCGTACTTGTTTTGTTAGCATTCTTGATATACTCACTACACGCATCATAAAATGAACGTTCAAGAAGTTCCAGACTGTCAGGATTCTTTCTTCCTGAAATTGCAGCATCTATATTCCTGTAACATATTGAAAGTGCATTATTGTAATCAACATTTATTGATAAAGGTCTTGCCGTAGGTTCAACATTAATCTGATAGTAATTCTTGAATTCTTCTGAGTCTGTACAGTCAAATCTTACCTTATCAAACATGACACTTATCATCTTGGCTGCAATCTCAGGATGTTCATAGCCCTTTCTTACGACAACATATTTGTAACACGGGTTCTGGCTGTGATAACTCGTTGTTCCATCAGAATCCGTTGCTATTAAATATGGCTGCCAGTCTGCATCCGGATTCCTGCTTACTGCATTAGCAAGCGGATTATTCGGTGCCCACCATGGTCCAAAAAACGAGCCACACAGACCATTCTCTATAAGCTCACATATATTGGTTGATGTTCTCAGAAGAAAATCATTATCTATAACCCCCTGATTATACAGACTGTTTATATACGAAAGTGCTTCTTTTGCCTCATCTGTAACCGAACCATATACAATCTCACCATCATCGTTCATTATCCACTGCTTTGGATACGCTCCAAAGCAGGCAAATATTATATCCAGCAAAAATTCACTGCTGTAACCACATTCACCTGTCACATCTGTATCCACTGCAAGCCCCACTGTATTAGGTTTTCCGGACGCATCCACGCCATTATTTCCAGGGTCTTCTGATATAAAATGCTTCACTATATTAACAACATCATCAATAGTGTGTGGCTCTGACAATCCAAGCTTATCCATCCAGTCTTTTCTTAACCACACAAGATTAGGTCCATCTGTTATATTAGTCTCCGGCAGTGCCATTATCTTTCCATCATATGTAACCATATCCTTAAGTGAATGGCCATAGCTTTCATACATTTTCCTGATTCTGTCACTTATACAGTTATTGTAGCTTTCTGTAAGGTCCTCTATAAGTCCTGCTTCCACTAACTGTTCAACCTCATCCTGACTTGATACAACCATAATATCCGGAAGGCTTCCCATTGAGATTGCCATTGAAACATTAGTGTCATACTGGCTGTCGTTTGCTTCAAATACATCAACATTCTGCACATTTATCACAGACTTAATATAGCGTGTGTACGCATTATCCGTATAAGTGTCATTCTCCGGCATATTGGAATTATTAACACTTGTCATCTTTCCAAGTGTATATTCTATAGTCTCCGGGTAAGCTCCGAATGGAGTTGTTCTCGCTTCTTCCATTCTCGCATTGTATTCTTCATTATCATTAGACGCAAAACCAGCCGGGCTTTTACACCCGGCTAATATAAGCATTATTCCTGTGACACCAACTGCCACACATTTTTTTAATGTTTGCTTTAATCTATTCATATATCTAACCCTTCACTGCACCTGTCATGCTTTCATTATAACATCTTTGCATTATCATAAACAAGGCTGCAATTGGAATTGATATAAGAACTGCTCCTGCTGCAAATCTTGTGTACCATACATCAACATACTCCTTTTCAAGCATCTGCCATAAGCCGATTGCTACGGTATAATACTTCGCATTTGCCCTGCAGATTACTCTTGCAAATATGAAATCTACCCAAGGTGCTATGAATGATGTAAGTATTGTATACACTATAATTGGTTTACTGAGAGGTATTGTTATCTTAGTAAATACCTGCCACTTCGTTGCTCCATCTATCATAGCAGCCTCATCTATTGTCTTAGGGATAGTATCAAAGAATCCCTTTGCAATGTAAAACTGTATTCCTGATGATGCTGAATATACAAGCACAAGCGCAACTCTTATCATTGCTCCTTCTGAAAGTCCTACTGCTTTAAGTATATAATATACGGCAACCATCGCCATAAATGCAGGGAAAAGTCCAAGTATCATTGCGATATTCATCATTGCTTTTCTCATCTTAAACTTAAGCCGTGACATACAGTAAGCCACTGACAGTACAAAAAAAGTTGATATAATACATGAGAATACTGCTACTATCAATGTATTGGTAAACATTCGTGGAAAATTAAGTATTCCTGTATCTGTAAAAAGCTTTACATAATTATCAAGTGAATACTGCTTTGGGAAGAAGGAGCTTGTATAAGCACCCTTCTGAGCCCTGAAGCTTGTGAGGAGTATCCAGAAAAGAGGACTTACCCACACTATCGCTAATATTGTAAGCACTGTATGTGCCAGTATATTTTTAATAGTCTTTTTCTTTTTCACTGGAATCCCTCCTCATCTTTATACGCTTTCGTTCTTCTGTATACAAGCAGTGAACCAATTGCTAAGAATATGAATGTCATAATACCGATAACAGCACCAAGATTATAATACTGATAATCTATTGTCATCTTGTACAGCCATGTTACCAGAAGGTCTGTCTTTCCTGCTGTTGCACCTGCCATAACCGGATCTCCCTTAGTCAGCAGATAAACAATGTTAAAGTTGTTAATATTAGCAGTAAATGTAGTGATAAGATATGGTGCCGTTACAAATAACATATATGGCATTGTTATCTTAAAAAACTTGACAAATCCATTAGCTCCATCTACATCTGCTGCCTCATACAACTCCATAGGTATATTCTGTAATATACCTGTAACCTGCAGAATAGTATATGGAATACCTATCCACAGATTTACCACGATTACTGTGATTCTTGCCCAAGTCGCATTTGTAAAGAATGGCAGTGATTTTGTTATCCATCCTGCATTCTTTAAAACAACATTTACAATTCCATCCTGTGCCAGCATGCTTCTGACAATAAGAAGTGAAACAAACTGTGGAATTGCGATTGAAAGTATAAATATAAATCTCCAGAAAGCCTTGAATTTCGTACCTTTTCTGTTGATAAGCAGTGCAACAAGTATTCCGAATATGTAATTAAGAAATGTTGCAAATATTGCCCACACTATAGTCCAGCCAAATACTGACCAGAAAGACTGTCCTATCATGCTTCCTGAATCGAATATCTGCTTGAAATTCTCAAGTCCTACCCAGTCGAAAAGCACCAGATGGCTGTCAACCTTACTATAATTAGTGAATGCCATGCTTATCATGAAAATAAGCGGAAGTATTGTGAATATAAGCACACCTGATACCGGGAGTGTAAGCAGCAGCTTATGAAGATTCTCATTAAACAGCGACTTCACGTCTTCTGCAAATGTGTTTATATGCTTTCCTTTTTCCTTTAACAGCTCCAGCTTATATGAGCTTTTTACAGCACTAGCTGCAACTATTATATAAGCTATAATAATGAATATTGTTGCTATTCCATACAGAAGTATAAGAAGTGAATTATCACCTGCAACATACTCATATATTCCAAGCTTCTCATTCCAGACCTCCTGCTGCGGTCTGCTTCCAAGACCTGGAAGCATCGCAAGGCAGTTAATTCCATTCATAATCATAAAGCATACAAAGGCTGCTTCTATAGCTATATACATAATTCCCTTTATAATCTGCTTTCCAACAAGATTACCAAATCCTGGAATCAGAATGCTTAACTTCGTAAATATATTTCCTTTTCTAAATGATTCAGTGAACTTAACTGCCATTATGCGCCACTCCTTTCAGCATTTAATCCCTATCAATTATTTTGCGATTGATGTATTAATCTGCTTATAGAAATCCTGTGTCTTAGCTGCTGCATTATCTGCTGTTATTTCACCATTTACGATTGCCTTAGCAAAGTTCTGTGCAGGTGCCCAGTAATCATTCATGCCTGTTACTGTTGGCTGGATTACTGATGTCTTGTTAAATGTATCATTCTGTGCTGTTACAAGTGCATCCTTCTTTACTTCATCAGTTGCAAGAAGCTCTGTATTACAAGGAATAACACCTCTTAATTCATAGTGCTTCTTCTGTGCATCCTTGCTTCCAAGATACTTTGCAAGTGCAACTGCTACCTGCTGATACTTGCAGTTAGGATTAACTGCGATTGCCTTAGAACCTGCAAATGCTAACATCTGCTTGTCTTTTCCACCAATCTTTACTGTAGGAAGTGAAACTGCTCCAAAATTGTCTCCAAGAATCTCTTTAACACTCTTATAATCCCATGATCCTGAGAAGTAAGCTCCAACTGAACCATCTCTTAAGCCAGCGATACCAACACCCTGAAGGTCATTGACAAAGTTAGGATTATTTACAAGTGAAACCATTGCCTGTGTTGCCTGTGTTCCCTTATCTCCTGAGATATCAACACCTGCTGAATTATCTTTTCCGTCTTTTCCAAAATATTTACATCCATTAGCAAGGAAGAATGATGACATATACCAGCCCTCTGTAATATTGAAAGCCACCTTATTCTTCTCAAGCATCTTATCAAGGCTCTTTACATCACTGTCTGTGAATTTGCTCTTGTCATAGTACATAAACCATGTATTAGTTGTAAATGGTACTCCGTATACAGCCCCATCTACTGATACTGAATCCACAATTGCATCTGAGTTAGTTTTCTTAACATAATCTGCTGTCTCTCCACCAAGCTTTGCAATAGCGTTAGCATCAACAAGTGTCTGAAGCTGGTCGTTAGCAAAGAAGTATACATCTCCTGAATTCTCTGGATCCTGTGGAACTATCTTTCCTGCGTCCTGCTCTGAGCATACACCGTATTCAAATGTTAAATCCCAGTCAGGATGCTCTGAATTAAACTGGTCACACATTGTCTGAAGCCATTTGCCGTTCTCATCTGCCTGATCTTCTGCACAGCCCCATACCTTGATTGTAGCTGTGATTTTTTCCTCGCCTGCTGCTGTGTCATCCTTTTTAGCATTGCCACAACCCACAAAAAGTGACCCACACATTGTTGCTGCCATCACTGCAGCCGCTAATCTCTTAAACTTCATAAAAAACCCTCCTTAATAATTATCCGAGACAGCTTTGATTACTGTCCTCTTTTGATAATCTAATTATATTAAGGAGGGGTTAATATTAAAATATAAGATATTTTAGAAACATATCAGTTTTTTGTGTTGTATGGTTTTGCCGGGAATTTTATTGTTATTGTTGTTCCCTCATCAGGTATGCTCTGCACTTCCAGATGATAGCTTTCGCCGTAATAAAGTCTTATTCTGTCATTAACATTTCTTGCGCCATACCCTTTTGACTGGACTGTTAAGAAGTTTTGTGCAGTTTCTTTGTCCATTCCTACACCGTTATCAGACACTATTACACATACAAGCTTTTTACCTTCTTCATCCGTCTGCATCTTGGCCTCTACTGTTATTACACCTTTCCTGTCTGTCAGCAGATCTATACCATGGTCTATTGCATTTTCTACCAATGGCTGGAGTATAAGGTTTAAAGATTCACATGGCATAACTTCCTCTGATACATTTATCACCACATCAAATGAGTTGTCATGCATTATCTGCTGAATCTTAAGATACGACTGCATGTTGCTTAATTCCTGCTCAAAGCTTAATATATTCTTTCCCTTATTAAGCGATGTACGGTAGTAGTTAGACAATGCAAGTGTTATCTCACTTATATCCTCCTGCTCATATTCTATTGCTTTCCAGTTGATAAGCGATAATGAATTGTAGAGGAAATGCGGATTAATCTGTGCCCTTAATGCCCGCATCTCTGATTCTTTCTGGCTTATACGTCCTTCATATACCTGCGTGATAAGATTCTTAATCTGGGTTGTCATGCTGTTAAAGCTATGGATAAGGTCACCTATTTCATCTTTGTCCTGTGTATTAATTACCGCATCAAAGTCTCCATTTTCAACCTTTGCCATACTGTTTTTTAATTTATTAATTCTTCTTGTAATGAAGCCTGTTGTAAATATACTCGCCGCAGCGGCACCTGCAACCGCTACCACAAATGCAACTACAATCATTGTAATCATTGAATTAGCTGACCTGAGCACAAGTTTTCTTGGTTCATAGACATATACTGTCCATCCGGTAACAGAACTTTCCTTCTTTACTACAGAGTAACCCTCTGTATTTCCACATGTATCATTATCCCATTCTGCCCCGTCGATTAGTGAAAGCAGCTTCTTACTGTTTAATCTGTATCTGGTGTTATTGTTTTCAAATGTGTCACTGCTGCATATAACTTTTCCATCAGCGTCAAACACCACCATTCCGCAGTTCTGCTCAAGACCACCTGTATATGAACTCATCATGCTGTCATAATCAACATCTATGTACATAATTCCAAGAATCCCTAGCTGGTCAAGCGTTGACATTTTTCGTGCTGAAACAAGTGTCCTGCTGTCTTCATCAACAAACCACTGTATCTTAGTGCTTTCAGCAGCAGCATTATAAAAAGGTCTGTCTTTTATCTCTTCTATTGGAGCTATAGTTGTGTCATGTTTAATAGCTTTATCCACATATATTGTTACCCTGTTAATATCATTGTGAAAATACTTTAATGATGAAAGCATAGGGTCAAATGTAGTGACAATCTGGTTATACATCTCATATGTGCTTTTGTAATCGTATGAAAGCACTCCCGACAGCGTATCATTAAATGTTATATAATTAGACAGATTGTCATACACCTCTATCTGCCCATCCACCGTTGTAACAGACTGTTCAATTGCCCCCTTGATGCTCTTTAAGTCCCTGTCCATAAGAATGTTTCTCATCTGACAGTATGCAAAAACAAAAAGCACAATCAGGGGAATAAGTCCGGTCACTACATATATGATGACAAGCTTGTTCTGCAATCTTATATCATTGATTTTCTGCTTAATCTTTTTCAATTCAATTCTCCCTGATCCCTGAATTTCTGAGGACTTATACCAAAGTACTCCCTGAAGCTCTGTACAAAATATGAAACATTTGGATAACCCACCTGCTCACTTATATTCACAATCTTCATGTTCGTACCGGTAAGCAGTTCCTTAGCCTTCTCCATTCTGTACTGTTTAATATATTTGCTCAGATTCTGTCCTGTTTCCTTCTTAAAAAGTGAACTTAAATAGCTTGGTGCAAGATAAACCATATCCGCAAGCTGCTGTGCGCCAATCTCCTCACCATAATGGTTATGTATATAATTCTTTACGGTCTCAATCTCCCGGTGTGACGTGGCCGGCTCTTTTCCGAAACTCTTTTCCAACAAATCAATATAGTTATTCACTATATCCATAATGCATGAGAAATCCTCCGACTTATACAGTCTGTCAATCTCCCTGCCAAATTCCGCCTCATCAGCACCCGGAATATTGTCATAGAAATCTTTTAACAGATTGGAAAATACGAACTTGATGTATATATGTGAGAAGTTCGACTGCCCCCTGTATTTCTTACACAATGCATCAAAATGTATCCGTAAAAATGTGATATCCTTCATCTTGATATCCTGCTTCATCTGCTTCATAAGTGCATCATCATCAATCTGTACAAGCACAGGTGTATCTTCACTGATATTATCAGAAAAAATATATCTTCCTGTCTCATAAAACTTATTATTCATCAGTGTATCAACTGCATCCATTACCTGTGGAAGCTCATGATAATCGTTGAATAAACCGGACACAGCAATATACATAAACTGTCTCGTCTTTCTATATATATAGTCATGAATATTTGTAAACATTTCTTCAATGTTCTTATCAAGATTACCATCTGCTGTGAGTGATTTATCAGAAAATATGATAACTGACTGTAACGGGTTTAGATTAAGGTACTGATAATCCAGTTCCCCGGTTATCTCTTTAAATATGTCTTCACCTGTATCATATTTTCCAAAGAAATCAGTATTGAATTCTATAAGCGCAAGTCTGTTATACCCTGCCAGAAAATCCCCGTTATCAAGTATTCCTGATGCATCACCGGAGTTGAGCAGCGTATACATGTAATACTGTTTTATAAAGTTAGCCTGCCGGTTATAGTCCTCGTCCTTCTTATGTTCCTCGTCAAGCTCTGTTATAACCCCTGTAATTGTCGAACTGAATTCTGACGGATCAACCGGCTTTAATATATAATCTTTAACTCCTAATTTAACTGCCAGCTTGGCATACTCAAACTCGTTATAGCCTGAGAATATAATTGTCTTTAAACTGATGTCGTTGTGCATCACATTCTTAATAAGCTCTATCCCGTCCATAAACGGCATCTTAACATCTGTAAGCAGTATATCTATATGTCCAATTCCTGTATTCTTGTCAGATGTCAGATATTCCAGTGCCTGCTTTCCGTTGCACGCCTCAAATACTCCAAGCTCAATTCCCATTCTCTTAAGAAGCATTCTTATTCCGCTTCTTTCAATCTTTTCATCATCCACTATAAGTATATTATACATAAATCTACCCCGAAACCTTCCTCATTCACGAACTTTTGCTCTTATAATGATTATAGCTTCCGGGGCAGTTATTATCAACTTATTTAGTTATATTAAAGATGCCATATATCTTCATTGTACTGTCGGATTGTTCTGTCTGATGAGAAAAAACCGGCATTTGCAATATTAACAAGCATTTTTTCTGCCCACGCATATCTGTCATCATAATCTGTGAGAGCCTTTTCTTTGGTTTCTATATAGCTTCGTAAGTCAAGCAATGCCATAAACCAGTCTTTTCCTACAATCTCATTATACAATCTGTTAAGACTATGTGAATCACCTGCCTGAAGCATAACATCCGATATTATAAAATCTACACATTTTTTTATAAGAGCATCTGTCTCATAAAGCTTCTTTGCGTTATAGTCACATTTTTCATAATGTGCAATAACTTCATCACTTGTTGCGCCAAATGTATATATATTATCTTTACCTACAAGCTCTGCAATCTCAACATTAGCACCATCCATTGTTCCTAATGTCACAGCACCGTTAAGCATGAATTTCATGTTGCCTGTTCCTGATGCTTCTTTAGATGCAAGTGATATCTGCTCTGATATATCACATGCAGGAATCAGCTTCTCTGCCAGTGTTACATTGTAGTTCTGGACAAGCACAACCTTAAGGTAAGGACTTACATCTTTATCGGCCTCAATAACCTTACTCAATGTAAGTATCAGATGAATTATATCCTTCGCAATTGTGTATGCAGGTGCAGCCTTTGCGCCAAATATCACTGTAACAGGAGTCTTTGGAATGTTGCCTGCCTTGATGTCAAAATATTTATATATTATATACAGTGCGTTCATCTGCTGTCTTTTATATTCATGCAGACGCTTTATCTGTATATCGTATATTGACTGTGGATTAATCTCTATTCCCTGTGTCTGCTTAAGGTATTCTGCAAGATTTCTCTTGTTGTCTGTCTTAATCTCAAGAAGATTATCGTAAACATTTTTATCACCGGCAAACTTTAAAAGGTCTTTTAACTTTTCTGCGTCATGTCTGTATTCACTTCCGATAAGTGTCTCAATGTATTTCGCAAGTCCGTTATTACAGTGGATAAGCCACCTTCTGAATGTGATTCCGTTAGTTTTGTTATTGAACTTCTCCGGATATATCCTATAGAAATTATTAAGCTCTGTATTCTCTAATATCTCAGTATGAAGCTTTGCTACTCCGTTGACGCTCATTCCATAATGAATATCGATGTGTGCCATGTGAACTAGATTATTATCGTCAATTATATACACTGATTTGTCTGTGTACTTCTTGCGCACTCTTCTGTCAAGTTCTTTTATAATCGGCATAAGCTGTGGCACAACCCTGTTAAGATAGTCCACAGGCCATTTTTCAAGGGCTTCGGCAAGGATTGTGTGATTAGTATACGCACAGCTTTTTGATACAATATCAATTGCTTCGTCCATTGTTATCGGACTTCCATCTATGTCTCCATTTTCTGTAAGAAGTCTTATAAGCTCCGGGATTACCATTGTCGGATGCGTATCGTTAATCTGGATTACTGCAAGGTCTGGCAGATTCTTAAATGTTTTTCCGGTGTTAATACATTTATCCCTACACTCATCTAATATAAGCCTTGCTCCATTGCTTACCATGAAATACTGCTGATAGATTCTAAGAAGCCTTCCCTGTTCGTCACTGTCATCAGGATAAAGAAACAGTGTAAGGTTCTTGGCAATATCCGACTTATCAAAGTCTATGCTGTCACCTTTTACGATGCTCTCATCAACTGTCTCCACATCAAACAAATGAAGCTTATTCGTTCTCTTTTCTCCGTACACATTGATATCATACATTCTTGAAACTACACTGATTTCTCCGAAATTGATAGTGTATGCCACATCTGTCGGAACAAGCCAGCTGTCCTTACCAATCCATGGATTAGGCACTTCCTTCTGCTTCCCATTCTCAAACACCTGCTTAAAAAGTCCAAGATGATAATTAAGTCCGATTCCGTCACCATTAAGACCAAGGTTAGCAATTGAATCAAGGAAGCATGCTGCAAGTCTTCCAAGTCCGCCATTACCAAGTGACGGCTCTACTTCCAGTTCTTCAATATCTGAAAGATTTTTTCCTGCCTGTGTAAGTTCTTCCTTAACTTCATCATAAATTCCTAAGTTAATAAGATTATTGGATAAAAGCTTTCCTATAAGGAACTCTGCAGAAATGTAGTATACCTTTCTGCCATTGTCTTTCACTATTCTATCACGTCCCTTTTGTGCCACCAGCTTCATAAGTGCATGAAAGCACTCCTCGTTGCTGCATAAGTGCAAGTCTTTTCCATATTCTTCCAAACATATAGTGTTAAGCATATCGTTGCCCTCCATTCTTGTATTTATATTTTATTATAGGGTTGCTGGAAAAATTCTCTTGCTTTATAATGGGATAAACTTGTACTATTCTATCATATTTAAGGAGAACCTTATGAATATAACAGATTACGGACCACTGAAAGAAACCAAGTCTCATTTTGATTCAGATTTTTTATATAACACTTACCCATGCTCTATCCCTCTTGATTTTGCGGAAGTTCCGCTTCACTGGCATAATGAGATGGAGCTTATATACATCAAGAAGGGATGCATGATCGTAAGCGTTGACCTTGAGTATTCTGTTGTAAATGCTGGAGATATTGTTGTTGTCATGCCTGGACATATCCATTCTATCATCCAGAACGAAAGTGATTCATGCGAATACGAAAATATTCTTTTTAATCTTGATATGCTTGTTAGCAGGCAGTGTGATTATGATACCGTAAGCTTTTTTAACGGAATTGCCGGCTTTAATGGGTATTGCCCTCCTGTTATCAGTAAAACTGCGCCACACTATTCTGATTTAATTCATTATATTGATGAAGCTGATAATATATGCAAGTATTTCCCTGACGGGTACAGGCTGAAAATCCGTGCATGTCTTTTTAATTTCTTTTTTGAGCTTAATGCACATTTTTACACGCATACGGATATGCCTGTACACTTGTCTGATGATAAGATGGATAAGCTGAAACTGGTACTTAATTATATTGAAAAGAACTTCGCGCGTGCAATATCCATTGAAGAGATTGCGCAGTGGTGTCATTTCAGCCAGTCGCATTTTATGAAGTTTTTTAAGAACTGCACCGGCACATCTTTTATCACTTACTTAAACGACTACCGGCTTATTATTGCTGCAAGAATATTAAAAACCACAACCCAGCCGGTTATTATAGTGGCTTCGGATTGTGGTTTTGATAATATATCTTACTTTAATAGAAAATTCAAAGAAAAATATGGTGTTTCTCCGAGGGAATTCAGGAAATAAGGTGTTATTAATATAATCTGTTTTTTATATAATCTCTGACGCAATGTTAGTCATCATTACAGTTTTTCCTGAACCTCTTACTCCTGTAATCATATATATCTGATTAGGCGATTCTTCCGCTGTAAAATCTCCAATTATTCTTTCGGTCTGTGCAATTCTCGAAAAATCCTGCTCTCAGGCAGCCATAACCACCTGAAAGCAGGATTATCATTTTAATTATTAACAGATTACATTAAACCATGTGCTCTGTTGTAAGCATTACATATCTTATTAGAATTCTTGATAAGAATATGCATTGCAACAAATGGTCCAATTCCACAGATAAAAGCACCAAATATCTGCCATAAAAGAACAGTTGTACCATTCTCCTGGATTGAAAGTCCATAACGAGGTCCGTTAGCTGCAAGTCTGTTACCAAGATTATAGTACCAGAACCATGCATATATACCACATGTTATGAGTGATAACAGAACAAATGCAACAAGTCCTGATGTATTCTCTCCATCTCCCTCACATGCAATATTAACATCATGTGCCATCTTGTAAATGAAATAATAGCTGTATATTCCACATGTGATAATTGAAAGAATTATGTATGAGGCAAGACCTCTGTCATCCTTTAATCTTGTACCTGAGTATGGTGGAATTGTGCCATTATTATAACCATTGCTATAATTCTGATTAGCATTGTAACCCTGATTATAATTCTGGTTATTGCTGTTTCCATTGAAACTCTGCTTTACTTCATCAAAAGCACTTCCTAACTCTTTCTCAACCTTATTGAAGACCTGACCTGCCTGACCAGCAATATCCTGCTCCGGTGAACAATTTGCTCCACAATATGGGCAGAACTTAGTTGAATCTGGAACCTGTTTTCCACATTTTGTACAAAACATATTATTTCCCTCCCCCTTATAAGTTTAGTTTGCGAATGATTCGGAATACAATATTGTTCTGTGGTTCAAAAACCACCACATTGCCATCTCCAATAAGCATTCTATACAAGTAAACTATAACAAATGCACCTGCTATTGTAAACATAAAAATTTTATAAAATTTAATATTTATTTTAGATTTCAGAAGCATAACTATAACAACAACCGGTGGCAGAAAAAACAGTGGATGATACATGAATGCATCATGAATATTAAAGTGCAGTAAAGCTATCCATGCCCTTGACATTCCACAGCCTGCACATGATATTCCTGTTATGTATTTTATAGGGCATGTAACCCCGAAGCTTTCTAGTATCACATACAGCACAACAACTACCGCAACTGATGTTATCACTTCTATTCTTCTATGCGATTTTCTTTTATATGCATTGCCTCCGCTCATTATTCCCCCTGATAATGCTTTTTATTACATTATAATCTCTCCTGCAAGCAATGCAAGACAAGGAAGCGTAATTATGCTAATCAATGTAGACAAAGTAACTGCACCAACTGCGAGCTTCTGGTCGTGACCGAACTTAATTGCAAAAAGTGTTGTAATAGCTGCACACGGGCATGCCTCAAGTATAATTGTAATAACAGCAACCATTCCACGGGCATGTATCAGATACATAACCAGAGTACAGATTACCGGTATAATAAACATCCTGAGAATAACCGTAAAATACACTCTTTTATCCTTTAAAATACTCAATAATGGGAACTGTGAAATAGTAATTCCTGTTATTATCATAGACAGCGGAGTATTCATGCCTCCGACAACATTAAATGTATCCTTCAAAACATCCGCAACCGGAATTCTTGCAAGGAATATGACAAGACCGACCGCAACCGATATAATTGGTGGGCATGTAACAATCTTCTTTAACAATTCCTTGAAACTCATACTCTCTGAAACATACACAATTCCGACTGTCCACAACAGAATATTGAATACAGTAACATACACACTCGCATACAGTACACCTTCTGAACCGTACATTGCCTGAATAAGCGGAAATCCCATATAAGCCGCATTAGAAAATGTAGTTGCAAATCTTATAATGCCGCGCACTTCCTTTTTCATTAAAAATGTTATGCCAATCGATAAAGCCATTCCTATGCATATAGTAAGTATGCTGTAAAAAAGCATTCTGCCCATATTCTTAAGAATCTCGGCATTGTATCCTGACATGTAAGAATTAATAATCATAAATGGGACAACAAAATATATAAGAAGATTAGAAAGCATCCCCTTTCCTTCTTCGTTAACCATCTTAATCTTTCCTATAACAACTCCACACAATATAAGTATGAATAGCTCAAATACCTGCTTCGCAGTAATAAGTGCTAAATCCATAGCTCTCTTATCCTCCTTTTCATACACGCAAAAAAACATGTTATATATTTCATCTTCTGAAATATATAACATGTCAATAACAAAGTCAAGCAATAAATCTAATACTTTATCTCTGGCATAAGCTCTGCACTTATTACATTAAGCATACGTTCCATTGTCTCTAACTCTTCTTTAGAAAATCTGTCCTCAATCCTGCCCATTACAGTCTTAAGATATGTATTGCTGATATTATAATAATCTATATACTTCTGAGTTACTTCAAGATGATACTCTCTCTTGTCTTCCTCAGACTGTACTTTCTTTAAGTATCCCTTCTTAACAAGATTATTAATCTTATACGCCGCATTAGGAGATGATATATTTGCCATATCAGCAAACTGTGCCACAGTAGGTTTATCAAGTGCATATATTATCTCCATGCAGAAAGTTTCTACAGTTGTAAGAGATGTCTCCCTCTCCTGTAGCTTTTCAAACATTTTCTGATAAAAATGCATCTTAAACTTCGTATATACCTTACTAAAAGAATCCTGCAGCACCTTACTTTACCTCCAAAGCTTTTTTAATTGTTTATTATTATAACAATAGCTCTATTCTATTGCAAATGTAAGTTCAGCTGACACTGCAAGTTTTCCGTCAACATAAGCTTCTGCCTTTCCTACTCCCACAGGACCTTTTCTTGCTATAATCTCGCATGACATTTCAAGCACATCTCCAGGTGTGACTTGAGCCTTGAACTTAGCATTTTTAATTCCTGCAAAAAGTGCTATATGTCCCTTATTCTTTTCTTCCGACAACAAAGCGACTGCTCCAGTCTGTGCCAGTGCCTCTATAATAAGTACTCCCGGCATTACCTTCTTCTGTGGAAAATGTCCTACAAAATGCATTTCGTTGGCAGATACGCATTTAATACCACAAGCCTTCTTTCCCGGCTCACACTCTGTTATCCTGTCTACTAATAGAAATGGATATCTGTGAGGCAGAATCTGCTGTATTTCATCTGAATTAAGCTGCATCTTTACACCACCTTTCTAAGAACGATGGATGCATTATGTCCACCAAAGCCAAGTGAATTAGACATAGCATAATCAACTCTTGACTCTCTTGCCTTATTTGGAACGATATCAAGATCACAGTCATCATCCGGCACCTGATAATTAATGGTTGGAGGAATTATATCATTCTTTACAGCAAGCGCCGATATAATTGCCTCAACAGCACCACTCGCACCTAACATATGTCCTGTCATCGACTTTGTTGAGCTTACCGCAAGCTTGTACGCATGCTCTCCAAATGCCTTCTTTATCGCGTTAGTCTCGCCCTTATCATTAAGCTTTGTACTTGTTCCATGTGCATTAATATAATCAATATTCTCTGGTTTTATTCCTGCATCCTTAACAGCCTCAGTCATTGCCTGTGCTGCCATGCTTCCGTCTTCAAGAGGGGCTGTAACGTGGTTTGCATCACATGTTGAACCATATCCTGCAATTTCACAATATATCTTAGCACCTCTTTTCAGTGCATGTTCATACTCTTCAAGAATCAGCACACCTGCTCCTTCTCCCATAACGAATCCGCTTCTTTCTTTATCAAACGGAATAGAAGCCCTGTTTACATCTTCTGCTTTGCTTAATGCATGCATTGATGTAAAACCACCAATTCCGAAATCAGTTATGCAGCTTTCTGCGCCTCCGCACACAATCACATCCTGATATCCATCCCTGATCTGTCTTAATGCGTCTCCAACAGCATTAGTTCCACTTGCACATGCTGTAACAACACATGTACACATTCCATGAAGTCCGAATCTGATTGCAACATGTCCTGCTGCCATGTTAGTTATCGACATTGGCACAAAATGTGGCGAAACTCTGTCATATCCTTTACTTTCGCCTCTTAAGCATTCTCGCTGTATAGTTGTAAGTCCACCAATTCCACTTGATAATATAACACCACATCTTAATGTGTCTTCTTTATCAAAATCTATAGCTGAATCCTTCACTGCTTCATCTGCAGCTGCAAGTGCATATATCGTGAAATCGTCCATTTTCCTTAATTCTGCTTTATCGACAATACTCTCTGCGTCAAAGCCTTTTACTTCACCGGCAAGCTTGACCGCACTTTTTTCTGTATTAAAATGTGTTATCTTGCCAATACCACATTTACCGGCCTTTACAGCTTCCCACATATCATTAACATTGTTTCCGATAGGAGTAACTGCTCCCATACCTGTTATTACAACTCTTCTCATATTGCCATTCCTCCGTCTACACAAAGTACCTGTCCGGTTATGTATCGTGCTCCGTCACCCGCAAGAAATGCTACTGTTTCCGCAATATCTTCCGGCTTTCCCATCTCTTTAAAAGGTATACTCTCCACCACTTTTTCTTTAACAGCATCTGACATTGCTCCAGTCATATCAGTTTCAATCATTCCCGGTGCAACCGCATTTACAGTAATATGTCTTGATGCAAGCTCTCTTGCAAGCGACTTCGTCATACCAATAACACCTGCTTTACTTGCAGAATAATTAACCTGTCCTGCATTGCCCATAACACCAACTACAGAACTCATATTAATAATTCTTCCAGCTCTCTGTCTTAACATAAGTCTTGAGACTCCACGCATCATGTAAAATGTACCCTTCAGATTCACATCTATAACTGCATCGAAATCCTCATCCTTCATACGTCCAATAAGATTGTCCTTAGTAATTCCTGCATTATTGACAAGAATATCAATTCTTCCGCCAAGTAAATCCACAGCTTCTTTAATTAAACGCTCACATTCCTCTGAATTACTCACATCTGCCTTAATTGCATGGATTTCAATACCATACTCTCTGCATAAATTAACTGTTTCACTGGCAGCCTCATCACCTGAACGGTAACTGAATACGATATCTGTTCCTTCACTTGCAAGCTTAACGCATATAGCCCTTCCTATTCCCCTGCTTGCACCTGTAATAAGTGCTTTTCTTCTCTCACTCATTCCCTATCCTTTCCAAATCAATGTCAGATTTGCTCAGCCAAAGCTTATATGTCCGATTTATTCAATCTATAATCTGTCATAATCTCATTAATAAGTTCCTGTACGCTCATTATCCTGTCAACTCTGTCTGCATTACTTCCTGCAAAAAACAGTCCATTATCCCAGTCACCCTTAACTGCTGCTATAAGTGCCCTGCTTATGCAATATGGTATACTGTCATCCTTCTTACATGCTGTAAGACAACCATTACATTTTCTTGCCGTGAAGGTTTCTCCTGCATCAAGCCGTTCAAGCAGTGGGCTGTTAATTGCACGTGCCGGCATTCCAACAGGACTTTTAATAATACGGATGTCTTCTCTCTTTGCATTAACAATAGCCTGTTTAAATGTATCTGAAGCATCACATTCATTGGTAGCAATGAATCTTGTCGCAATCTGGACACCGGCAGCACCTTTATTTACATAATGTGCCATATCTTTGCCATCAAACACACCTCCAGCAACAAATACCGGGATATCCGCACCGGACTCTTCTATCACAGCAAGTACATCTGACAATATTTCATCGTTGCTCTGTGTTTTTCCCTGTGTAATATCATCTGCACCAAAGCCTAAATGTCCTCCTGCCATGCTGCCTTCAATAATGAACATATCCGGATACACATCATAATGCTTCTTATAAGTTTTCATAATTATCCTGGCAGCCCTGCCACTTGAAACAATGGGTGCTGCCAGTGTATCTGTTCCCTTAGTAAACTGTGGCAGATTAAGAGGCAGTCCTGCACCTGAGATAATAATATCTGCTCCTGCTGAAACTGCGGTCTTACAACTTTCCTCATAATGAGAAACTGCAGTCATAATATTTACAGCTACAAGTCCCTTCTTTGTACTTTCTGCTGCAATCTGCTTAGCTCTCTTAATATGGTAATCAAGTGCCCTTAGATTCGCCTTAAATGGGCTGCTCTCAAAATCCTGTTCATCATAACCTGCATTAACAGAACTGATAACTCCACATGCCCCATTTGCTGCAACTGCACCTGCAAGGGATGAAAGAGAAACTCCGACACCCATACCGCCCTGAATTACCGGAACATCAAGTACCTTGTCCTTAATCTGCATACAATTCCTTTCGCACAGCCTCATATTGTTCATATATTTGTTCAAATATTTTCTCAATTGGCTGTATCTTATCAATCTGGCCTGCAACCTGACCTGCCATCAGTGAGCCATTCATTGTGTCACCGTCAAACACTGCCTTACGAAGAGAACCTAATGTATATTTCTCAAGTTCCATCTTATCAGCACCTGCCTTCTCCTGCTTTACATACTCGCGTGACATCTCATTTTTAAGCACACGCACAGGAGTACCAGCAATTCTTCCTGTAACTATCGTGTCATTATCCTTTGCTTTAAGTATTGCCTGCTTATAATTATCATGTATAGGACACTCTGTACTTGCCAGAAGACAAGTTCCCATCTGTACACCTGCCGCACCAAGTGCAAATGCTGCTGCAAGCTGTCTGCCATCTGCAATTCCTCCAGCTGCAATAACCGGAATATTCACACTGTCAACTACCTTTGGAACAAGTGTCATAGTTGTCATCTCGCCGACATGACCACCACTTTCTGTTCCCTCTGCAACTACTGCATCAGCTCCGAAACGCTCCATTCTTATTGCAAGTGCTGCACTCGAAACAACTGGTATAACCATCATTCCGTTAGACTTCCATTTTTCCATATATTTAGCCGGACTTCCTGCTCCTGTTGTTACAATCTTTACATTTTCTTCCACAAGCAATTCTGCCATTGCATCAGCTTCCGGATTCATAAGCATAAGATTCACACCAAATGGTTTATCTGTAAGTGTCCTGCATTTTCTTATGTTTTCACGAAGCATATCCGTGTTCATTCCACCAGCTCCAATAAGCCCCAGTCCGCCTGCATTACTAACTGCAGCTGCAAATTCTCCTGTTGCAATATTAGCCATTCCGCCCTGTATAAACGGATATTTTATTCCTAACATCTTATCTAATCTCATTATGCTGCTCCTTATTATGTCTCTATCAAAGCACTGCTCCAGCTAAGCCCCGCCCCAAAGCCTGCAAGAATCAGCTTTCTGCCTTTGTCAAAGCATCCGCTTTGTGCTAACTCATCTAGTGCTATTGGGATACTTGCCGCTGATGTATTACCGTATTCCGCTATATTTATATAGAACTTATCTTCATGTCCCGGATATTTCTTCTTTACATGATTGATAATTCTTTCATTAGCCTGATGGCACACAATATAATCTATGTCGTCAAGTGTCATGTCCGATTTTTTCAATATTTCATCAATTCCCTGTTTAAGAACATCAACTGCAAAACGAAACACCGCATTTCCATTCATCTTTACATATGCATCCTGTACGCCTATACCTCTGCATACAAGTACTTCTGTATCGCCTCTTGTGTAATTAATCTGTCTGTACATATTGTCAGCCGCTTTTATAAGAACTGCACCTGCACCATCTCCAAAAAGTACACATGTCGAGCGATCTGTATAATCTAATATCTTAGACATCTGCTCACTGCCAATAAGCAGTATGTATTTATAATCAGTGCTGTTAAACAGTGCCTGTCCAACATTTAATGCATGCAGAAAGCCTGTACATGCACTGCTTAAATCGAATGCAAGTACATTCTCCGCCAATCCGAGTTCCTTCTGTACAATTGCTGCAGTAGATGGAAATGCATTATCTGCAGTTGAAGTTGCAACTATAACTGCACCTATTTCTGCAATATCTACACCTGATGCCTCTACCGCTTTATATGCTGCACTGACTGCAAGTGATGTAGTATTTTCCTGTGTACATCTGTATCTTTTCTTAATACCTGTTCTTGTTGTTATCCATTCATCATTGGTATCAACAATCCGGCTTAAGTCATCATTCGTAATTATCTGTTCTGGGAGTGCTTTCCCTGTGGACACTATCTGAATGCCTTTCACTTTATCTCTCCCCTGTCTATATTCCTGAATTTGTCATATCTTGAATTAACAAGCTCTTTTGATTTCATCCTGCCAAGAATTCCAAGTTCTTTTTCTAACATTCTTGCTATATCTGAAAAACACCTGTCTCCTTCTGCAATTACACCGTCAACAAGGCCTGCCTGAAAAAGCTCCTGTGCAGTAAGCTTCATAATCTCACTTGCCTGTGGTGCTTTCTTAGCATCCTTATATATTATTGACGCAAAACCTTCCGGAGACAGAATCGAATATACTGCATTTTCAAGCATATACACTCTGTCGGCTGCTGCCAGTGCCAATGCACCGCCACTTCCGCCTTCACCTGTGATTACTGATATAACAGGTACCGTAAGCTTAAGCATCGCTGCTATACTTCCCGCAATTGCATTACTCTGTCCGTTGCTTTCTGCTTCCATGCCCGGATATGCACCTGGCGTGTCAACAAATGTTATGACAGGTCTCCCGAATTTTTCAGCCTGTTTCATAACACGGACTGCTTTTCTATACCCTTCAGGTGACGCCATTCCGAAGTTATATCTTATATTCTCTTCTATATTCTTTCCTTTACGGTTTCCTATAACAGTTACCGTTTTTCCATTAAATGAAGCAATTCCTGCAACAAGGCTTTTATCATCTTTATAGTATCTGTCACCATGCATTTCTATAAAATCATCAAAAAGCACTTCTATGTATTTCATAATATCCGGACGGTCGCTTTTTCTTGCTGCAAGGACTTTCTCATATGGTGTTAAAACATTTCCACTGTTCATGCTTCTCCTCCGGTATTCACATGCATTTTCAATATCTTTGATAAAGTCTGCTTCATATCTTTTCTGTCAACTATCATATCTATCATGCCATGTTCTAACAGAAACTCTGAGTGCTGGAAGCCTTCCGGCAGCTTCTGTCCGATAGTCTGTTCAATAACTCTTGGCCCAGCAAAGCATATAAGTGCTCCTGGTTCAGCAATTATAATGTCACCAAGACTTGCAAAGCTTGCGCTCACACCACCTGTTGTCGGATTAGTCAGATATGATATAAATAATCCACCAGCATCCTTGAACTTTTCAATTGCCGCTGTTGTCTTTGCCATCTGCATAAGCGAGAAAAGGCCTTCCTGCATTCTCGCTCCACCGCTTGCAGCAAATATTATAAGCGGCAGTTTTCTTTTCATTGCATATTCTGTGAGTCTTGTAATCTTTTCACCTACCGCAATTCCCATGCTTCCCATAAGGAATCTTTTATCCATAACTGCAACAGCTGTTTTGACTCCGCCAATTCGGCATGTTCCAGTAACTACTGCATCCTGCTGGCCTGTCTTTAACCTGTTTGCTTCAACCTTCTTCTCATATCCCGGAAAGCTGTTTGGATTGCCTGTCTTAACCTGTGCATACAATTCCCTGAAACTTTTGTCATCACTTATAAGTGCAATTCTTCTTGATGGTGTAAGGCTTCCGTCTGCCTGTTCCTCACTATTCCTTAATCTGTTGATAGTACCCCACCTTTTCTTACGCTTTAAGAAAATGTCATTGATATTCATTTAACTGTAATTCCTTCCTTAAGCCACTTTTCAATTTCGGTATGATTCTTCTCCCAGAAACCTGTATTGTAATTTCCTCTTATAAAATCCTTATGATATGTAAGAAGATGCATGAACTCTCTGTTAGTCTTAACTCCTTCAATTATCAGTTCCTCAAGAGCCCTTCTTAATCGTCTTACCGCCTCAAGTCTGCTGCTTCCAGTCACTATAATCTTGGCAATCATTGAATCATAAAACGGACTCACTTCATAACCTTCAAAAAGATGGCTCTCAACTCTTACTCCATAACCATCTGGAAAATGTAAGAATTTAATAACTCCCGGTGTAGCCGCATTTATTCTGCACTCAATTGCATGTCCATTGACACATGTATCTTCCTGAGTGATATTAAGCTTCATTCCGGCAGCTATTCTTATCTGTTCTCTTATAAGGTCAATTCCTGTAACCTGCTCAGTTACCGGATGTTCAACCTGTATTCTCGTATTCATCTCTATAAAATAGTAGTCACCCTGTTCATTCATAACGAATTCAACAGTTCCTGCACTATAATATCCTGCTGCTCTGGCAGCTCTTACTGCAGTCTCTCCCATGACTGTCCGCTTATCCTTACATAATCTTGCACTCGGAGCTTCCTCTAAAAGCTTCTGATTATTACGCTGGATTGAACAGTCACGTTCTCCAAGATATATTGTATTGCCATATTTATCTGCAAGAATCTGTATCTCAATATGCCGTGGATTGATTATCAGCTTTTCTATGTACATATCATCGTTACCAAATGCAGCTTTAGCTTCACTCTTAGCGGTTTCAAATGCATTTTCTATATCTTCTCTGCTGAATGCCTTGCGCATTCCTTTTCCACCGCCTCCAGCTGACGCTTTAATAAGTACCGGATAACCAATTTTTTCTGCAATGTGTGCTGCTTCCTCTGCTGTTGCAACCAGACCATCAGAGCCTGGTACAACCGGAACCCCGCATTCAATCATAAGCTGCCTTGCCGACTGTTTATCTCCCATGCTGCTTATTATGTCAGCTGATGGTCCTATAAATATAAGATTGTTCTCCTCACATTTTCTTGCAAATGCAGCATTCTCAGACAGAAAACCATAACCAGGGTGGACTGCCTCACACCCTGTCAGTATTGCTGTTTCTATTATCGCATCCTGATTAAGATAACTTTCAGCCGCCTTTGCCGGTCCAATGCAAACTGCCTTGTCTGCTGCCATAACAGCAAGTGAATCCTTATCTGCTGTTGAATATACAATTACGGTTTCTACATCCATCTCACGGCAGCATCTGATTATCCTTAACGCTATTTCACCACGGTTTGCTATCAGTATTCTCTTAAACACTTCTGCTACCTCCGTTAATTAAGGATTACAAGCGGCTGTCCATACTCAACCATAGTGCCATTCTCTGCTGCCACTTCCTTAACCGTACCGTCACAATCTGCTGTAACTTCGTTCATCAGCTTCATTGCTTCAATTATTCCAATAACATCACCGGCATGAACGCTCTGCCCTGGTTTTACAAAAGGTTCCTCATCAGGACCTGCTGCTGTATAGAAAGTTCCAACCAATGGTGCTTTAATTTCTTTAATATGCTCATCTGACTGTGGCTGTACGTCCGGAATAGTTGTAACGGTCTGTTCCTGTTCTGTATTAATGCGAACAATATTTTTCTTTACAGGCACATCACATATGGCTTCGTGCATAGTTTTCTTCAGTCCAAGGCATACGCCATTCATCTCCAGATTCAGTTCACTGCATCCACTTGCATCAAACTTATCTATAATCCCATAAATATCATTAATATCCATAACAAACTGTCTTCCTTAAAATCTTTATGTTAAGCTACATTCTTGTCAACATACTCAACAATTGCTTTAACTGATGTAAGATTAGGAAGTTCTTCTTCTGGAACGGTAATTCCATAAGCATCTTCAACTGCCATCATAAGTTCCATAGAATCAAGTGAATCAATTCCAAGATCATCCTTTAAATTCGCTTCTAATGTAATCTTATCCTCTGAGCAGTTAATAGTATCCATAATAATTTCTTTTACCTTTTCAAATGTCATCGTTTTGTTCTCCTTAAATAATTTTATCTAAATATATTTAACTAATATATTTGAGCTAATTATAAGAGCACAAATAAGGTTTGTCAATACTATTTTGATATTCAAAGTATTTATTTTGTTTCACAGCTTAGTATTATTCCGCCTCGCTCAGCATAATAACTGCATAATCCTCCTGCTTTATATACGCACACATCCGTAGTACCATATACCTGCTTTATCATATCAGCTATCTTATCTGCAAGAGCTTCATTCTCAACATGACATATTCTCAGCTTTCCGCCTTCATATCCTGCATCGTCAAGTAATGCCTGCAGTTTTACAAGAAGCTTTTTATCACCTCTGCATTTACCGATTGCTTCCAATGTTCCATGACTGCTTGCTGTTCCTATTACACTTATGCCAAGAACCTCCGCAGCCGATGCTACAACCTTGCTTACACGACCATTCTGTGCAAGATTATGCAATGATTTTAATGAACAGAACAGTCTTGTTTTCTGCATATATGCATCTATCGCTCCATCTATCTCTTCAAATTTCTTTCCTTCTTCAATCATTTGCTGCAATTGTTCCAGTATAATACGCATCTGTGGACCAGTGCTTTTAGAATCTATTACCCTGACTTTAGCCTGTGGATGTTCCTCCAGATATACTGCCCTCGCTGCCATTGCAGAATTATATGTTCCTGACATTCCTGCAGTTATTGTTACAACAAATATCTCATCATCATCACCAAAAGCTTCAAGCCATGCATCTATTCCAGGGCACGCAGTATATGAACGTCCCTTATGTTTTTCAAGAATATCAAGCATTCTGTGAATATCAAGCTGCCCATCATCACAAAACTCCTCGTTATCTGTAGATATTGTAAGCGGAACTGCCTTAAAAACCATTCCCCTAAGTTCTTTTATATCGCATGCTGAATCTGCTACTAATCTCATTATTAATCCTCCTGTTTGCCGGATATACTCCGTTTCGATGTAGTTTTAAATACTATGTCATATTGTATTTTATAACTTATAGTGTTACAATATACAAAAATAGCGTTTTTGTATATTTCAGGAGTACATTATGAATATAGTTAACAAAGATTCTAAAAATACATTTACACGAATGTGCATAGGTGAAGCAATAATCAAGCTTCTTAAAGACACTGATTTTGATAAGATTCGAATTACGAGTGTGGCGAAATGTGCCGGTGTATCACGCATAACTTTTTACAAATATTATGAATCAATCCATGATGCACTATGCGACTATCTTAACATTATTATAATTGAATATCTGGAAGAATGCGCCAATAACCCTGAAAACGGGAGCTTTCTGGATTATTCCCACATTCTTTTTGCACTTGAATTCTTTAACCGGTATAAGGATTATTTTCTTACTCTTTCAAGATGTGGACTTCATTCTATTCTTATTAACAGTATTAATAATTTTATGTCTGAACATTTTACGAATCCTAAGAATTACTCTGAGTACAGACTATACTGTTACTCTGGCGGATTACTTAATACATTTTTAAAATGGGAAGAAAACGGATGTGACTGTGATGCTGGCGAGATAGCCAGAACTCTTGAAGAACTTTATAGTTAATAAGCCACTCCTTCCGGAATGGCTTAAATATTTTATAATCATTTATTAATCTGTGAATGCACTTTTCGACGTACTACAAGGAAACATATAACCTGCATAATTATCGTTGCCGTCCATGATGCCGGATATGATATGAACAGGTCATAAAGTGTTCTGTGACTTGGGAATATGACGAATATCCAGAATATTCTCATTCCTACAGTACCAATAACTGATAATATCATAGGTACTAGCGAATACCCCATTCCACGAAGCGCGCCCGGAAACAGATCCATTATTCCACATAAGAAATATGGTACTGTAGTAATTGATAATATCTCAACACCACATTTGATAACATCTTCACTGTTAGTGTATATCATAAGCACTTTATCACCAAATATATATGCGCCGCAGCCAAATACAAGTGATACTCCTACCGAAAGTATTGCACAATCTATAAGCACCTTGTCCATTCTCTTGAACTTTCTTACACCATAATTCTGACTTGTAAAACTCATGCAGGCCTGTGTTACTGAATTAATTGATGCATATAGAAAGCCAAGAATATTATTGGCTGCTGTATATCCTGCCATTGCTGTTGAACCGAATGAATTAACTGACGACTGCAGCAAAGCATTTGAGAAATTAATAACTGTACTCTGTATTCCTGCCGGAATTCCAACCTGAAATATCTGTTTAAGATAGTATCCCTTTATCTTTAGCTTTGAGAATCTCAACTGGTAACTTGCATCTGTCTTATTCAGACATCTTAATACAAGCACACACGATATAAACTGTGAAAATATTGTTGCGATTGCCACTCCTGCAACCCCTAAGTTAAACACAATAACAAGTACCATATTAAGGCATGCATTTATAATTCCCGCTGCTATAAGAAACATCAGCGGTCTCTTGGTATCACCTACTGCTCTAAGAACAGCCGCACCATAGTTATAAAGCATAAAGAATGGCATACCAAGAAAATATATTCTCATATACAGTGTTGAGAGGTTAATTACATCATCCGGCGTTCCCATAAGCTCAAGTGCCGGCTTAGCCATCAGCACGCCTATCAGTGCCATCACAACTCCGCTTATTGCTGCAAATGTTATCGCAGTATGCACTGTCTCTGACATCTCTTTATGTTTGCCTGACGCATAGAATCTGGCAGCCAGTACATTTGCTCCCAACGAAACTCCTATGAAAAGATTAACAAACATATTAATAAGCGCTGTCGTTGAACCTACTGCTGCTAACGACTGGCTTCCTGCAAATCTTCCAACAACAATTATATCTACAGCATTAAACATTAACTGTAGTATTCCTGAAAGCATCAATGGCACTGAGAACGATATTAACTTATCCATTATTGTGCCATTGCACATATCTATTTCGTATTTATTCTTACTCATTGTAAATTTCCTTTATAAAGCATTGGGACAGACTATTCCCAATATCCAAGTTCAACACCTTTTTTATAGATTCCTACGCCCTTAGAATAATATCCATACGCATTAAAATGTGTCCAGTCTGAACGGAGTTTCACAGATATATATCCAAACGCTCCATATAACTCGTCTATCTTTTCCTTTTTCAAACCACAATCATCCAGCCCGTTCTGAATCATGTAGACTCTTGTATTAAAGAAATGTTCTCCAAATGCTTCTCTTAACGCTGCTTCCCATGCAGTGTCATCAACTCCTATATAGTCATCTCCATCCTCCAGATATGACTGACTGTTGTCTGCAAGAGAAGTACCTGGATCATCCGTGTCTCCAACTATGATATAATTCTCACAGCCTGTATAATCAATCACTGCCTGATACTGGGAAATAAGCTCATCATAGTCATCCCATCCACCGTTACTTCCCATCTCAAGCACAAGAATATCATCCTTATGATCATATGCTGCTTTAGTTGTAACAGCAGTACCTTGTGGAATAAACATATAATCAGGCTGTTCAAAACCTGTATCATCACATATTCTGATGCTGACCATATAATCCTCTATATTATAGTCATCATCCTCCATATCTTCCCAGTAATCTTCAATATCTCGTTTCTTATCAATCTGACATAATACGCCATCTATATATACAGTATCAGGATAATCATTGTATTCAATACCATATCCGCTGAAATCATACATATAAACAGGATTTCCCTTACCATCCATAAGACATACATCTTCATATGTATTCTTATTAAGATTAAGATTACGGTCAGTACGCATCTTAAGACCACCAGCTCTTCTCGCTATCTCCTCTGATGTCTCCCCTGATACACCAAAATTAAATGTATTAAGACCAGTAAGCTTTCCCAACGTATATGGTGCAGTATAATAACTTATATCAACTCTTCCTGCTTTAGTAAGTATATAAGCATCATCTGAGCCAAAGCCTTCCATCATGCTGTCGCCCCAGCAGGCAATTGATACAGTATCACTTGAATAATCCTTATCATCTTCATAAGGTTCTGTATAATCTTCTGTACCGATATTCTGTGAGACCTTCACAATTACATGTGTTTTATCTCCCCGTGGTTTTATGATCTTAGCCATATTAATAAGATTATCTTTAGTTTCCGGTCTGCCATTCAATACCACAGCCCCTGCGGCAATACCTCCTGCAAGCAAAACCACTGCAATCCCCCATATCGCTGCTTTCTTTAATTTCATAAACTCACCTTTTCTGCCCCTTATATATCTGGCACTTCTGTTATAACACTTATTTACCCGACCTGCAAATATAATGAAGCAATCAAAGCAAAGATTCAGTAAGGGTTCGATTCACATCACCCTGAAATAATTCACTTAAACAAAAAAATAGAGCGGGTGATGGGAATCGAACCCACGTATCTAGCTTGGAAGGCTAGTGTTCTACCATTGAACTACACCCGCATAACCACTGATATCTCAGTGCTTTGTTAAGATATCATAATTATATTATAAAGTCAAGTATTTTATGCCAATATGTTCTTTGCGACATGTTTTATCGACACATATACTTGACATTATCTGTTCTTAGGAATAAATTATGTTAGTTGCATTTTAGTTTGTAAAATATAATGGAGTAATTTCAATGACTAATAATTCTGACCACATTTTTTCTAATATAGATATAAGAAAGCTTCTTATTCCTATCATGCTGGAAAATCTCTTAGCTTCACTTATGGGAACTGTTGATACTATGATGGTAAGTAATGTAGGTGCATCTGCTGTTTCAGCCGTATCACTTGTTGATTCCATCAATATTCTTGTAATACAGGCCTTGTCAGCACTTGCTGCCGGAGGTGCAATTCTGTGTTCCCAGTACATAGGAAGCAGCAACCCTAAAGGTGCCAACCGCGCTGCAAGACAGGTATTTCTTGTCATGACAGTGCTGTCGGTTTTCATATCAGCAATATGTCTCGTTCTTCGTGTACCAATGCTTAAGTTCATCTTTGGTTCTGTAGAAGCTGAGGTTATGGCTGATTCACAGGCATATTTCCTGTTCACCCTGTTGTCATTTCCATTCATTGGCCTATATGACGCTGGTGCGTCCATTATGAGAGCCCAGAAGGACAGCAAAAGCCCTATGACAATATCAATAATATCCAACTTCCTTAATATAGGTGGTAATGCAGTTCTTATATTCGGACTTGGAATGGGCGTTGCAGGGGCTGCAATATCAACACTTGTATCAAGAGTTTTCTGTGCAGTTGTTGTAATTATTAAATTAAGAAATCCATCACAGACCATATGCGTTAACAGATATTACACAATCCGTCCCGACTGGGATTTAATTAAGAGAGTCTTATATATTGGTATTCCTTCAGGTATTGAAAACAGCATGTTCCAGTTTGGAAAGCTGGCCATCCAGTCAACAGTTTCAACGCTCGGAACTGCTGCCATTGCTGCAAATGCTGTGACCAATATTCTTGAAAACCTTAACGGAGTTGCCGCACAGGGTGTAGGTATTGGACTTATGACTATAGTTGGTCAGTGCATTGGAGCCGGAAGAAAAGATGAAGCCATATATTATATAAAGAAGCTCAGTAAAATGGCTGAAGCTGCCATTATTATAAGCTGTCTTGTTGTATTTGCATTGTGCCGACCGATTACCATACTCGGCGGAATGGAAGCAGAAAGTGCAAGAATGTGTTTTGAGATGACTCTTTTCATAACAATAACCAAGCCAATATCATGGGTATTGTCATTCATTCCGGCGTACGGAATGCGTGCTGCCGGAGACGTAAAGTTTTCAATGATAACATCGTGTGCAAGCATGTGGTTATGTCGTGTAAGCTTTACTATATTCTTATGCCGTGTATATGGCTTTGGTCCTATTGCTGTATGGATTGGAATGTTTGCCGACTGGACTGTGCGCGGTATCGTGTTCACTATACGTTTCCACTCCCGCAGATGGCTTAATCATCATATAATTGACTGATCTTAACTAATTGGATTAACGATAAAAAACGCATGCCAGATTGAAAAAATCGGACATGCGTTTTATTATTTTGTTATAAATTATAATATTGTATCGTAAACCATATTATTACAATCAGCCATTATCCTAGAATCCCTTACAGTTACCCTTAAGAGTTGCTCCTGTAATATTAACTTTTCCATTAATATTAGTACAATCTTCAATAATAGCCTTGCCAAATGTTACTTTATAACCAAGTGCAGATGGTTTTCCTGTAAGTGGCCAGTGATAATTATTACCCTTATTAGAATCTGAAATACAATTCTTCATTGTTACAACACCACTCTGGTTGTTTCTATCGAAACCATTAGCATAGTTTCCCTTAGCTGTACAACCTATAAGCTTATGATTAAGAGGATCAAGGTGAGCTGCCTTTCCTGGTGTTTTGTTATCTACTCCACCCATCTTAAATCCATTACCATCACCATATATTCCATCACAGTATCCATTGTAGTTAGCCTGACAGTTTACAAGTGTTACTGCTCCATGAGCTGCATAACAATCCCAGCCATCATCACTATTGTATTCAGCTACACAGTTTTCAAAATAATTGCCTTCACCTGAATGAAGTTTTACTGCAAAACCATCAGCATTCTCACCCTTAGCATCTGCATTATGATGAGACTTGCAATTATAAAACTTGTTATTAGCTCCTCCGTTGCTTACCTGAAAACCTGCATCTTCATTATAACAGCATGTTACATACTTTAATGTATTATTAGAACCTGAAATAAAGATTCCATTATCAGAAGCATTCTTAACTGTAATGTTAGAAAGTGTGCTTCCATTACCTGATAATGTAATTCCTCTTCCTGAACTTCCGCTTGTCTGTGAAAAATCTATTGTCGCATTATTCTTTCCTACAAGATTAACACCTGCTGGAAGTGAAACAGCTCCGGACTTAACTGTTCCATCAATAACTACTGTCTGTCCTGACTTAGCCTTCTTAAGTGCATCTGCTAAAGACATTCCACCTGCCTTAACCACATAATCACCTGATACAGATGAACCTGTTGATGAACCTGAAGATGAGCTGCTTCCTGATGAAGAGCTGCCTGAACCTGATGAACTTCCTGATGAAGAACCAGATGATGAGCTGCCCTTAGAATCAACCTGTACTTTGTAAATGTTGATTCCGCTGTTCTCTGAATACAGATATATGTATCCGTTAGAACCTGAATATGAATATGTTCCTAAAGAAGCTGTCTTATTAGCTGCAATAGTTCCAAGCTTCTTTCCATTAGAATCAGCTACGATTAAATTACGGGTAGAGCTTCCACTGCTTCTTAACACTACCTTTATTGTATCAGAACCTGACACTGGTACCTTAACTGAACGGTATGATGTAGTGCCTGTACCAGAAAGAGCCAGACAATATGTATATGCTGTGCCATCTACTGTTACAGATTCCGCCTTAACCTTCATATTCTTACTGCTTGTTGCCATAAGACCAAGTCCGTCTACTGTAGTACTTGATTTAATAGTTCCTAACTTCTTAAAATTAGAATTCTTGAAATTCCATGAATTCTGTGTTGCCGCATTAGCTGACAACACTGGTGCTGCTGTAAAACATACTAATAATACTGCAACAACAGCTGCAAAAACCCTTCTTGCCTTCTTAATCATTATTAACCTCCCATACATTATAGATTAAATAGCAAAAGAGGCGTTATTTTGCTGGCAGTGTCCTATATCATGCAAAATAAATCGCCTCTGTTGCTAAAAATACCATAATAAGGATAAAAATGAAATGGCTTAAAATTACAAAGATTTACGCAAGTGTTTGTGCATTTTGTATAGTTAATTCTGAAATATACCGTTTCGTTAATACATTTTTACTTAAGAACTGATTTATTGTCACTTACCTTGATGTGAAAGAGGTTATCTATCCTATGTATAATATTTGATTCCTTTAAGAGGATATGGTCAACATTTTTCTGCATGAACTTTTCTCAATCCACTCATCTGGTATCTCAAAATGCTGGTAATCTTTTGCATGTTCCCAGTCGCCGCCCCACTCAAATCCATGTTCTGCAAATACCTTATAGCACAAATCGTCATGGTCGATTTTGTGTGGAAATTCAATGCTTCTGTCCGTATACTTTTCAGCGTTGGCAGGCTCTACATTTCTTCTGCCATCAACATATTTCACATAAGGATTATAAAGCGTGTTGATGTCAACCGCCAGCCCTAACGCATGCTTTGACAGCTTCGTTGAATAGGAAATGTATCTAAAATTAAACGCTGAAGAATTATTATCACTCATCGACTTCTCGTCATCAGCATCATATTCATCAATAAGTCTGATTTTTTCAATCTCATAGCCAGCCTCGTAAAGCTGCTTAAATATATCAAGCACATCATCAGCAATCAGCCTGTTCACAACCAGCTCACCTATGTGCGTTTTCCCATCAAATCCGACATGCAAAACTTTAAGATACCGCAAATCTTCTCTTGGCACGGTGCAGTTGTCCTTAAATGATTTTCCCTGCATCTTTGCAAATATGTCGTCTGGAATTGGTGATATGGTAAATGGTTGGGTGTTCATTTGCTTGCTCCTTTATTTATCTAATATTCAAATTCTACTATCCTGCAATTCTCGCATATGCATGCTTCCACTTTCGTTCTGTGGCTCGCCTTAAGCGGTGTGATTTCAACAAATCTTTTGGCTGTTTTCGCATTTGTGAATACTCCAGGCACTTCATCGGCAAAGCTGAATGCGCCGTCTTTACTGCTGAAAAGGTATCCTTTTCGCATTTCCTTATTACATTTTGGACAAATCATACATAACACCTCATTCCTTAATATCTTTACTAAGAACCGACATTGCCATGCTAAGTTTCTCTTCAAACTGCTCCGCTTTAACAAGCGCTATGCCCTCATTGTCATCGCCAAGCACAACCAGCCTGCTGCCATTCACCAGTCCAAAAGTCTCTCTAGCCTCTTTAGGAATAACTATCTGACCGCGGTCATTCACTGTGACAACGCCCCACATGTGTTTGCCTTTCGGTGCTGGTGCCATCTTCTGCCCTTCAAGCTGCACATCGTCCTTTATTAAGGAATCCATCGTCACGCCATAAAATTCTGCAAGTCTGCCGCATTTTTCAATATCAGGAATTGTTTCACTACGCTCCCATTTGGCATACGCCTGCCTCGATATTCCAATAACCTCTGCGATATCCTCCTGAGTCTTCCCCGCAAGCGACCTCAGCATAATAAGATTCTCCTGTAGCATAATGTCAGTCCTTTCTGTTGTTATGTATGTATTATAACCCTTGTAAAATGCAGATTCCACCAATTGTAGTTGTCAGAAAAGTGGGAATTGTGGTGGCGTTGGTTGCGTGGAGGGGATTGCATTTATCAATCATATTGATCCTGTCAAAAGCGCATAATTTAAAGCCACTATTTTGTTTAATAACATATCCTATCTTCAAGAAAATCAAACATATAATTGTATCGTATTTTATATTCCACTATGTAACTATTAATTCTCTGCTTGCTGGAAGAACATCTCATATCCGCAGTTCATTTACATCCCACTATGTAACTATTAATTCCATTAAGGATTACATTGAAACACAAGAAAAGAATAAATTTACATCCCACTATGTAACTATTAATTCCATATAATCAGCAAGATGATTATATATCTAATCTTGTATTTACATCCCACTATGTAACTATTAATTCGTCTATGCGATTGTCTATTATAAAATTACCGCGCGCATTTACATCCCACTATGTAACTATTAATTCCGTCGGCATTTCCCTAAAGTTTAGTGCCATTAAGTTTATTTACATCCCACTATGTAACTATTAATTCAACATCTATCTTCGCCGTTACCAACTCATCATCATCATTTACATCCCACTATGTAACTATTAATTCTGTGCAGCCTGTAACATGATCACCGACTCCACTATCATTTACATCCCACTATGTAACTATTAATTCCAGACCACCGTCGCCAAGAAGTGCCCCCATTACATAATTTACATCCCACTATGTAACTATTAATTCATCAGCCGATAAGAAGATGCAGGAAGCCTTTATAAAATTTACATCCCACTATGTAACTATTAATTCGTTTATAATCTGCATTTTTTCAAAAGTGCGCTTTTTATTTACATCCCACTATGTAACTATTAATTCTTGTTACTTTCTTATATGCATTATTGAATATATACATTTACATCCCACTATGTAACTATTAATTCGAGAGTGAAGTTATAAGGATAATCATATTCAATTCTAATTTACATCCCACTATGTAACTATTAATTCGAAATAGCAGACGAATTAAATCCGTTAATAATGTTATTTACATCCCACTATGTAACTATTAATTCCTAAAGCTTGACCAAGTATAAATAGCTTGTTTTGATATTTACATCCCACTATGTAACTATTAATTCAAAGACGTTTTGAACAGGTATACAGCCGTAGAGAAATTTACATCCCACTATGTAACTATTAATTCCCGTAATTTTATATACAGCTTTAAACCTCTAATCTAAAGCTGTTATTTGTCGTTCTAATAAAATCTCGCATATATTACTAATGTCATTTTCAATAAATTCAAATTAAACGCATAAATTAAGCCTTTGTCGACCTTGCTTATATTTTACACTATAATAGGTCGACAAGCAATTTCAAATATATCTTTATCATTTTTCACTTATAACTTTTCTTGCTTTTCCCACAATTCACAAAATACATAAGTCGATGTCAAATCAATGCCATTGCTAATTGTAAAAACAGTGATATTTTTACCCTTGAGAATAATTTCATAAGTACCTCTAAAATGTTTTTATATTGTTTAAGGCATTCAAAACTTTGCTATCAGATTCCATATTAAATAAATCTTTTTCATCTCAAAAATATTTTCAATTCCTCAGATTGTCTAATTTGTAAGTCATATTCTTTTAATTTTATCTTTTAAATATATCATTGTTCTGTCTATTTACTACTATATTTTCTCACCAGTTCCCTATCGCTGGCATATATTCACCATCAATTTTCTACTGTATTACCCATGATGCAACCAGCGTATTCATGATAAAAAGGTCAAAAAAGATTACAAACAGGATTAGAAACAGCAATATACTGTCATGATGGTTGAGCAGTTTGACAGGCTATCTAAGTATTCTATAGATCCAGATAACAAGAAAGTGTATACGGCTAGGAAAGAACAATGGGAGAATGTTGTTGCAAATGGACAGAAGAATGATAAAATAAAATTAAAAGATAGTATCACTAACACGAATACAAAAATAGAGTCTCTTAAGAAAGAATTTAGCGACATGACAGAAGGATACTCTTATGATGACTGGTTCAAAGAGTTTGATTCTATAGTAGATGGCCTTGGAGATGTATCTGAGGATGATTTGGTTGATAAACTAAAGGATTTAGATACTCAAATAAAGAAATTTGAAAAACAAAAGAATAAGCTATTGATTCAGAAAGAAAAGAGAAAACAGTTAAATACTGGATATAGTGGTAAAGTTCCGGATAATGAGCTTGATAAGTTTAATAAGAAAGCACTTGAACAGATTAAGTCAGATACAGGGTATTCGGATGAAAAAGCAAAAGAACTTCAAGAGGCGCTTAAAGAGTATTTTGGTGGTGATTATACATCAATTCTAAATGGAGAAACTGAAACAGCTAAAACAATTAGAGATGGAATTGACAGAATGCCAGCATACGAAGGTAGTATAAGCAGAGGAATGACATTGAACAATTCAGATGTTAGAATGTTTATCGATTTGAAAAAAGGTGATGAAATACCAAGAAGAGGTGTAATAGAAAGTTGGACAAGTAACAAGGGTACTGCCATTGGATATGGTGGAATAAGCGATTATGAGAGAAGTTCTGTTATACTTGAATGTGAGAAAAACGAAACGGCTGTTGGCGTGCAGCATTTATCTCTGTTTGGGACTGATGAATCAGAGGTTTTAAGTAGTTCAAAGTATGAAGTAGTTGAAGTGATAAAGGAAAGTAAATATGATTATTTATCAAAACATAGGGAGTATCTATATTTTCCAGAGGATTTAGAAGATTCTAGTGGAGTATTAAAGGAGAATGTTGTATGCGTAATCAAAGTGAAAGAGAAAGTATAATACAATATACGAATCATTTAATAGAACAAAACAATGATGAAATTAAGAGTCTAAAGTCACGGCTTGATAAAATAATCAGTAATGATGAGCAAAGGAAGATTTTAGAAAATATTGAAGAATTAAATCAGTATAATCGTAGATTGACATTGAGATTAGAAGAACCTATGCTTAGCATGATTATAGAATATAAAGAGTTGCTGCAAAAGGGAAGAGAAGCAACTACGCAGGAGCAGCGTAAGTATTATTCTGAATTATCACACAAGAAACATCAGGAAATGTTGATGGAAGAATTTGGTGGAGATAAGAACATAGGGAGATTTAATAGTATTTAATTTGTTGAGAGTGTAATTTTGAAGAAAATAAAATTTGAAAAGAAATTGAAGGAGTTAGCAAGGTGATAAAGAAACTAAAAGATGCAAGAATAAAATTCGTGAATCATTTTAAATATTCTCCAGAGTTCCCTCCTGATTTATATTTTGACCAAGAAGAATATGCTGAATTATTGTTGAAATGCATAGAAGATGATTTTGATTATACAATTGAGAAATATGGAACAGTAGTGCCAAAGAAAATGCCAAGACCAGAAATAATATGGGATTAACAGCCACCAATCGAGAGATTGGTGGTATTTTTATACCCAATTTTAAGAAAGTGAGGATTTAGAAATGAAGAATTATGCAAGAGCAAAATCTTAGGCAGATATGCTTGCAGAAGATTTGTGCATAGTAGAATAATTCAAGGTTGCACCAGTGCAACAGAATAACGATGAAAAACATTTCTCTTGATATTACACCTATTCGCAGATTTACATTCCACTATGTATCTATTAATTGGATTTCCGCGACCTGCGAATCAAAGAAGCCATCCTCATTTACATCCCACTATGTATCTATTAATTCCAAATACATATTAAAAAACACCATAACATATCCCAAATTTACATCCCACTATGTATCTATTAATTCAAAGTGAAGTTATAAGGATAATTATATTCAATTCTAATTTACATCCCACTATGTATCTATTAATTCCCCTCATCTCTTGTACTAATATAAACACATTTGTCATCAGTTATCCCACTATGTATCTATTAATTCCCCCTAAAATTGGGTATAAAAATACCACCAATCTCTCGACTGGTGGTTTTAAATACGTCCTTGTTTTTTTAATTCCTCTATTTCCTTTTCTGTCAATGGAAAAGCTTTGATTTTTTCTTCTGCCATAATATGCTCTCGCTCTTCTAAAGCTGCTTCATATTCCTTTTTATCCATACTAAATCACCTCTAACTCTATTGTGTTATCTTTTCTTGATAATACTCTGTAAATATTATCTTTGTCAAGTAGCAATTCTCTTTGTTTTGGAAAAACACTAAGTTCCTCTATATATGCACATAATGTACCTTTTTTTACATAAATAATAATTTCATATTCTCCATTTAATGCTCGCTTCTTTATTAGTGAAGTACTTAAAAACTGTTTTGACCTAAATAAACCTCCTATTTCAATTCCTTCTGTAGGATCTAATGACATTCCCCTATATACTATTACATCATTTTTTATCTTATTCTTCTTCAATGCTCCAGATATAGTTTCTGCATACTCTTGTAATTTTTCATCTTGTGACGCATCTCCTCTAAGCATTGCATTTAATCTTTCAAAAAATCTATTAGGTTTTCTATCTCCAGAATTATATGTATACTTTTTAATTGCATATTTTTCTTTATTTGTAAGATTTTTTATCCATTCTTCAGATTCTTCTCTAAGTATATTAACAGCCTTACCTTGTTGTAATGCCCTAAAATTAGCAAGCGGTCTTTTACTATCTGCATATTGCTTCGAATCAACATTTCCAGTTCTAAATCTTACATTTTCCCACTGTTCCTTCCTCGCTGCATACATTCTCTTATTATCCGGATCCAGCGAATACTCCGACAGCCTGCCATACTGCTCCGCCATTCTGCCTGCATACTGCTGCTTCACAGCAGCGTTACCTTATTTAATTTACATCCCACTATGTATCTATTAATTCTCCGTCAGCATCTTCAATGTCAAGGAATACCCCTATATTTACATCCCACTATGTATCTATTAATTCTCAGAGGTCTTAACGTGTACATCTGCACTTCCTGTATTTACATTCCACTATGTATCTATTAATTCTGGGGATTCCTTATGGAAAATAGTAAGAAACTATTAATTTACATCCCACTATGTATCTATTAATTCTGTTTACAATCATAAGCCAGTTGGAAACAGTACCGCATTTACATCCTACTATGTATCTATTAATTCGGTAATCCTACATGTATCTTTCTTATTGCTAATCCATTTACATCCCACTATGTATCTATTAATTCTAAATCTGCGCCTGCCGCAAATTCGCTACCATATGTATTTACATCCCACTATGTATCTATTAATTCAAAGTGAAGTTATAAGGATAATTATATTCAATTCTAATTTACATCCCACTATGTATCTATTAATTCCCCCTTGCAACATGGGCTAAGCTTATGAGACGTGTTATATTATCCCACTATGTATCTATTAATTCCCCTGCCATACATCTGATATTTTATTATCAGTATCCTCGTTATCCCACTATGTATCTATTAATTCCCCGCTTACACTACTTCCATCATCTGAAATTGATGCTGATTATCCCACTATGTATCTATTAATTCCCCCGTAATTATTAAAGCCTCTCTGTTTCTCAACTCTGAAGCGTTATTCTGTCTACCCTTTAAATCCGCCAACAGATTACTAATACTTTATGCCCTGAATATGCCAGAAGCATAGCAATATTGCCATTGTCGACTCTGTGCATATTTTACACTATTTCTGGTCGACAATCAAATTATGAAACTCGTCAAATCATCTTCCTTACCCCAAAATTCTTTATCCAACCATTTTTCACTCCTGCTTTTGAATAAAATGACTGAATCCAGATTAGTATTAACATGAGGTTTCAACTCACGTCGTAATTTTTCTAATTGAACTGTTGATATTTCTCCTTCAAAGACAGAATTCTGAATATGCGTCAGATACTTTTTGCAGATTTTGAAAATATGTGACCATCTCTTTTGCCCATTTTCATCTTTACTAACATCATATACAAGTACAATATACATATACTACCACCATATTCTAAACCCTTCATATTCTTTCTCACCTATTAAATGCTTTATAAGCTTATATGCTTCTAACCTCATCAGATACTGATAAGACACCTGCCTTCCCAATTCTTTATGCATTATTGTTTTCTTCATACGATTCTCAAATTCTGAAACAATAAGTTTAGAAGCTTCTTTCTTAAGATGAAGATAGTTAAGTTCTTTTGTAAAGCTGTCTTCTGTTATCTGTCTTCTGTTTAACAACGAAAATATCAATCTATCTCCAATCAATGGTTTAAATACTTCCGATATATCCAGACATAATGAATATCTTCTTACTCCCGGTTCATGCAGATAACTTATCGTTGGATTCAGTTGCGTATGATATATCTCGCTTAATAAACGCGTATACACCAGGGAATTAACAAATGAAATCAACGAATTAATCATATTGTCTGGCGGATGCATAACACGCTTATCAAACTGTATATCCTGATTAACAATCACATTCCACGCTGCATAATATCTCTTTCTTATATTTCCTTCAATTCCCATCAATTCTTCTATTGTCCTTGCTTTACAAAGAGTTCCACGAAGTGAATCTATATCCCTCATATATTCCGAGACATCTTTTTCGCGGCCATTATAATATCTGAGATTTCTATATATATTATCTGCTGCCGCCTGTATAAATTTTATAGCAATATCCAATCTCTTATCATAATCCACATAATGTTCAACCTGCTTAACCAGCAACTGACCTGCCGGATTTCCATCCTTTGGATAAAAACTTCCTGAATAATAATTATAATAATTAAAGAAATGTATAGGTATTCCATACTGCGATATATAATTAAGAAATGTCGTATTAAACGACATTTCAGACATTACATATATATCTGAAATTCTTTCAATTGGAATATCTCTTTTTTCTCCGTCATAAGCAGTGAACTGTAATGTATTATCCTTGCGTTTTAAATCCCCATTATTATACACATAAAAACTCTGTTTCAATTATCATCACCTTCTTCTGTCTATATGAAACACAAATCATAATATGCACATTTTTTGCATATCTTTTTCTCTTCCAGCTTCGGCGGATACTCCTGATTCTTCACACTAATGATTTCTTTTATAATATCATCTAGTTTTTTACAGTCCTCATCCGACAATTCTACATCAACATTTTTCTTCAGCAGCGGATAGTCTATCACGCCATGAAGTCCATCCACATTTCTTTTTTTCAGGTAATATAAATAATACTTAACCTGCCATATTCCAGCCTCTTCTATACTCTTGCTCTTCTTTATCTCATGAAGTTCATTTTTTTCATGAATAAAATCAATATTAATAATGCCATCTATTTCAATATGCTTATCATCCCGCTTGTAACTGTTCTCATCCAGTAATTTTCCAAGCTGCACATTTTCATTCTCATCTTCCATATTAATCTGATGACAAAAATACCATAACTTTCTTGAGCACACGAAATAATAATAAATCATCACTCCTGTTATTCTTTCTTCCATAAAATGCTCCTATCGTATGAATATTCAGACAAATATATCTCTTTCATATTCGCCTAAAACTAACCCTGCTCCTGTTAAATCCACAACATTGAAATCGTACATAATACATGATCTATGAATATCACTACCATATATTACATCACGATCTATCCCATCCGGATATTTCTTATAAGCATATAACTGTATAGAAATCACATATGAATCCAGCTTTGTTCTTGCGTCATTCTTCTCTCTTCTATCAGCATCAGAGCTATGCATTATATCAATGCACTCGCTTATAACTTCACAATTATCTTCATATACGTCATCAGGAATAATTTTAATACTGTTAATATCCCTGAATTTTTCATCAGCTTCACTTTTACTGTATTCTGCTGGTGTCAGTTCTTTAAACATTGCAAGAAACTTCTCTATATCCCTGTAATAATCCGTATCCTTTATCTCATCTGTACAGTATACTTTATTAATATATTCAGATTTGTCTGATTCTGTCATAACTCTGCCAATATATTTTTCTAAACACTCAACAGAACGAGTGTATATCTCACGATTATATATAGCCCGGCTGACTCCTACTCCATTTGCATTAATGTATATATGTATATTGGCCTTATCCGGAATATGCCGACCTTTCCTGTTGCATCTTCCCATTCTCTGCAACAAACTATCAGCCGTACTCATCTCTGTATACAACACATCAAAATCAATATCCAGACTTGCCTCAACTAACTGTGTTGTTACCCATATTCCCGTTTCATTTTCACTATCTGAGAACTTTATAATCTCATTTTCCAGCATTCTCTTATGTTCTTTGGTAAATCGTGCATGCAGAAGATGAACATTATCTGTTTTTTCGGTCAGGCTTTTATATATCTGCTGTGCCTTTTTTACCGTATTGCATATTACAAGAACCTTTTTATCATAGCTATCTTCTACAACCCTATCTATTTCTATATCGCCATCTTTTATATCTATCCAATGTCTTTTAAAATCCGATAATGCAGAAAAATCTCTGTATTCATACTGACTATCAGCCATCAATCCATATTTATGCATAAAACTTCCCAATACTGGTGGAAATGTTGCTGTTATTATGGCAAATTTTCCACCCATATCAGTCACTATCTTTAATCCATATATTATTGCTGCTATTACTGATGGACTATATGCCTGTATCTCATCAATAATTATCTTAGAATATTTCAATGTAGCTGCAAATATTTCTGTTCCCAACGCCTTATACACAAACTTAAACAACTGATCTACTGTACATATAGTAAGCGGCTGAGATAATAATTTTGCTTTCTGATATTTTCCATATCCATCAGAATCTGTTTCGTTTACCTGGTCTTCAAAATAATAGTGCATACTGTCTGAATGAAGTATTGCCACGTCCTTATATTCATACCTGTCTCTTATTCTTTCATATATTGCATTCGATGATACTACATATGGCAATGTATAAAATCCCTTTTCACCATTAAGCCATAATAATGATGCCTCTGTTTTTCCCATTCCAGTTGGTGCAACTACAACAAGATTCTTGTCACATTTATCTCTCATATACTCCTGAACTGGTCTTAATCCATGCTGTTGAAAAATGTTTTCTATAGATGTTTTAAGATATTTTGTTGTGAAATCAGAACAATCCTCTGCTTCTGTATAACCAGCACTCACTGTATAATCAAATTTATTCAGCAGACCTTTGATTAGCACGAATTCCTGCCATTCATACAAATATTCATTCTTATCATAACAGCTCATGATGTATTTGTTTCCCGATATGCTGCCTGTATTTCTGAACAGAAGATATTTATTTATACTGGAAACCTTAGCTTTGATACTTTCATCATTTAAAAAATCCCTTATATATGGGTTATAGTATTTCTTACAGAAATTTAATATTATATCATCACCATTTTTATCTTCTCTGACATGATGATGATATACTGCTGTATAGAAAGCTTTATAATCATCATTATCTGCTTCTGGTATATGATTTTTAAATTCTTCAGGCGATGTAGTCATTGCACTTAAAAATCCGTGTGGTATCTCCTGAGTCTTTATTACATGCAGCTCTTTATTTATCTTAGATTGAAAAACAATGTTTGCCTTTCCCAAGTCATGCACTTTGCATGCTTCTATTATTATTGCTTTTTCTTTTTCTGTAAAATAATGTCCGAATTTTTCAAAAAAATCCTGTGCACATTCAACTGTATCATCCAAATGCTGTTTTAATGTCACCTGTTCTTCTTTAGAACCCCCATTCGGAACTGACTTTGCAAAATATTCCATCTACCCCTCCATACATTTAAATCCACAATGTAACTATTAATAAAATCTCATCACGCAAATATTACAACATCTTCATCATCCGTATCATCTACATACGCTCTTTCCAGGCATTTATGAGACGGGCAGTAATATACCTTAACTCTTCCACCTTCTTTTTCAGACTTCCATCGCCTTAACCCCTGTTTAGTTATCTCATATTCTTTATTTAATGTATAAACAGTTGCTTTAACATGTTCTTCCCCCATGTAAGACACAGGAATATACATACCGTGATTAGTCAGTACTTCTTCATCTTCTTTTAATGAAACAATTCTGACATCTCTTATATCTATAATATCCTCATATCTTCCAAGAGACAGATATGTTGGCGGATTCTTAAGTGCCTGATATATTATTTCAAAATCAGCCTCATCCTCTGGCACAATATGTATTATGAGCTTGCATTCACATAATAGTTCAACATTGGCTATTCCCTTAAATATTCCATAATTACCGCCATCTTTTACGCATATCTGATGCCTGCCCTCTTCATATCTGGCACCTGCTGAAAATGAATAGCGTGTATACAGATCTGATATAGTCCCTTTGTTATCGCCCTGAATACTCAGCTTCATTTTGTGATACTCTTTAAATCCACATGCGGCATGTATCATTCCACTTACTGTTGAATATGGTGGAAGAGGATAGGTCTCTTTAATTATAAAACTGCTCGGTTTTCTATAATTAACAAGATTCTGAAAACAATCCAGTCTTATTGCTCTATGCATAGTACTCATCCACTTTCTTCTTAAACTCTTCAAATGCTTCTGCTATTGTTACAGCCCCAAGTTTTTCCTTAATCTGACTGTCATTATTAAAGATTCCTGATGTTACTCCTACTATTGTAGAATTTTCAAGATCTTCACTGCTTTCTTTCATTTCTACCAATGTATCAACATTTATCATATTATTATCAATCTTAACTATATTTTCAAAAAACGGATTCTTTCTTTCATAGTTACCACCTATGATAAATAACGGAGATAAATTTTCTCTCCTGCCGCGTATATCTCTATAAAGATACTGAACGGTTTCAAGAAGTATTTTAACCCTTTTAGCTTTTTCCTCCTTTGATACATTAATCTCTCCATCAATTCCAACCCTGTCAAGATCCACTGAAATTGTATATGCATAATAAGAACGGTGAATTTCACTCTGTGCAATACCATTGTCAAGATTCTGGCGCTTAGCTAATCCCATATTAGTAAGAAACTCCAGCTCCCCCTGATATGGTTCAAGTGATATGGCGTTGCTAAGTCTAGCCACTGCACTTCTTGTTGATGCGCCTCCCCTTGCATTATCGTCCTTTGCCATTGTCTTCATATAACCAAATAAATCTATTTCTGGGTAATCCTCAATAGTAGCTGATGGAGCAAACTGTACAACTCCGCTCTTATCCTCGACAGGTGTGTTATCCCACTCAGCCTGCTGTACAATATTGTATCTTATTGCCTGCCTTGATATATATGAATACTGGCTTGCATTACCTCTTGTCATTTTCTTAATATTAGAAATATTACCTAATCCTTCTCCATAATTCGCACTCTCTGCAACAAATACTATTGTCATTGTCAATCCGTTCTTACTCATCTAAATAACCTCCTCATTCTTCTTATTCTGTCTGCATCCTTTTAATCCCAAGACAAATGCATATCCATATTCTTCAAATAACTCCTGATTTTTCTGGATATATACAAACTCTCTTGGAATAACTAATTTATCAACCTGTCCCACTTCAGCTGGCACCTTACAGGTACAATATAATCTCATTACAATATCCAGAAATTTTCCTGTATTTCTCGTAGATAATGCATTAAGAAGCTGATATATTGTTCCTTTGATACATTCATCATCCTTTGCCCCTTTTGAAGACAATATGGCAGTTCTTAAAGCAAAACCACTATCCATTACTGTTATACTTCCCATTTCTATAACCTTACCTCCATTTCCTTGCAAATCCTTATCTTTCTTAACAAGTGCACTATACAACATTACAACATATATCCAATAAGCAGTTACTATCTGTCCCGCATTATCAGAATCAAGATTATTCTTAAGCACTTTCTTTAGAAGCAATTCCTGACTTCTATGTTTCAGAATATTCATAACTACATTTTCGTATATATTAAGATAATCCGCTCCAATTCTTGTGTAAGGATATTTCCCTAAATACTCTAAAGCTTTTCTTACCTTTTCATCATTAAATGTCTGAAGTGCTTCATTACTTATTACAGAAAAGATATATTTATCCTTCTCATCTGTTCCCTTTAAAATAACCTGAATATTGTTAAGCTGTTCAACTTTACAATCCATCAACTGCTTCAACATTCTGGCAAACCATTGTGTATATCGTTCAGCTTCTTTTTTCTCTGCCTCTGTCACAATCTTTCCACTCCTGCTATTAGAAGCCAGTAACTGATTAATTGATGAATTAGTATTCATAAATGCAAAACGCTGTCCTAAAAGTGTGAATCCAAGCGGACTGGCAGCATATACAAATGCGCATGCAGGACACAAAAAGGCATCTACTTTACAATTCCAGAATGCAGACTTTTTTCTTGCAAGATCATCTGCCATATCCTTCATAAAAGCAATAGAAACACGTTCCTTGTTTCCCATTGGTCTTCCACAGTCTATACACATATCCTTATCTTTATCATGATTTGTCCTGATATATTCTTTAAATGGTTTTGTAAAATCCTGTTCAAACAATATACGCATGTCCTTCTTTGCATTAGCTCTTAGCAGAAAACATTTACCATCCCAGAAACGGTTAATATAGTTATATATGACGCTCTTCATTACAAATGTTTCTTTACACTTTGGCTGCATTATAAAGTTCTTGATACCTTCAAGCCTCTGTTTTAGTTCTTGTGATGTTGATTTCGCATTTAATTTATTTTGCTGAAGATTCACATATATCTCAGACCCATCAACTTCGTTTCTTATATTTTCAAATCCAGCCTTATAACTATTAGACAAAAGCTTATCATTTATAAACTTGATATCTTCCTTATCTTCTTTAACCAGCTTGTCCGGCTTCCATTGGTCATTATCAATTTTGCATATAATCTTGTTAATTCTGTCTAATATTCCTTTATATACTGTAAAATCTCCATAATAGTTAACACAGGCATCAAAATACATTCCAGTCCAGTCACACTGCTGCACGAAATCCTCGTCAAGCCATAATCCCTGCTCATACAGTTCAAGCCCATCTACCGGTCTGTTCTGCATTTTTATGCCATAATCCTTTCCGCTCTCTGCATCTGACATATCCAGCATATAGTTAAGACCTACTATCCCCGCATTTTTCAGGAAATCTCCCATAGTTACCAGATATTTACCCACATTCTGTCCCTCCTTTCCTAAAATTATAGTAATATTTCGAACTTACCGTGACCTTCTGATCTTCTGGCACCCAGCCCTGCCTGATAAAGAATATTAAGCAGCTCGCAATTACCGCTAAGCTTATATATTCCAAGGTTAGCATCAACCTTTCTTCCAAAGCAGTTAACTACTACTTTTCTTGCTTTGACAGGTTCTATTGATAATCCTTCTGTATCAACCCAGATTTCCTTTTTCTGAATAAAAATCTCTACATTTTCACATAATGCCTTTGAAAATCCTTCATCTGCATATGTATAATAAATGTCTTTGTTAGTCACACTGTCGTGCCGTCTTACAATCAATGGACTCTGCATCTTTACAATAATTTCATCATCAACAATATCTTTACGATTGTTTGACCTTATTGAAATCAATTTCATAGAATTGCCACTGACAGGATACTGCTTGTATCTCATAAGCTGAAAAGCATTAAACCATTCTATAATCTGTCCCATATCAGCATCTGTAAAAAACACTTTAAATCTGTTGTCCCTAAGAAATATAGTGTCACCTTTAAATACCGCACCTGGCAGATATGTACTGAATGTAAATGATTTAATAATTGAATGCTCCTTATTATATAATCGCTCAAACATATCTTCCGAATAATTCCTGCTTGCTGCTTTTAAGAAACTAACCATCAATCTCTCATATTCCAGCGGTAACTGTGGCTTTTCAAGTTGAAATTCTAAAGATAGCTGTATCATTGTATCACCTCCTTTTGCTTAATTATGTAGTTCATATCTGGATATTACTACTTTAGAATTAAGATATCAATATAAATTATCAACTTGGATTAAAAAACCTTGTTTGATTTTTAATGTCACTTATTATAATATACATATATAATTTCTACATTTTGGGATGTAAATAATTGATAATTAATATAATCAACTTTTAATAGCTACATTTTGGAATTCTCCCATCCTCCAAACCTTTCCATTGTTATTTTCCCCAGCCTATATTATAATTTTTATTAACTACACCAATGAAGGAGATTTATTAAATGAAGAAAAATAGTATTTTTCGCAGCCTGCCGTTTAAATTGCTGGTGGGCGTTATTGCTGGCGTCCTGGTGGGACTGCTGTTAAGTTCAACTGATGGCAATGCATTTTCACGCGCCATTTTGAATATTGTTGTAACTCTGAAATATATTCTCAATCAGATAATTAATTTCTGCATACCGCTGATAATCATTGCATTTATTGCACCTTCGATTACTCAGATGGGTAAAAATGCATCTAAGCTTCTTCTGATTGCAGTTACAATCGCATATACATCATCAGTTGGTGCTGCATTTTTCTCTACGGCATCCGGATATCTTTTGATACCACATTTGTCAATATCCTCTACTGCTGATGGATTGAAAGAGCTTCCGGCTGCGGTTTTCGAATTATCAATCCCGCAGATAATGCCTGTTATGAGTGCACTTGTGTTCTCAATTATGATTGGACTTGCTGCCGCTTGGACAAAAGCAGATTTGATTTCAAATATTCTTGAAGAATTCCAGAAAATCGTGCTTGCTATAGTTTCAAGAATCATGATACCGATTCTTCCATTTTTCATCGGACTTACTTTCTGCGGACTCTCATACGAAGGTTCAATAACAAAGCAGGTTCCTGTGTTCCTGAAAATCATAATTATTGTATTAATCGGACATTACATTTGGATGACTCTGCTTTACACAATCGCAGGATTGTATTCTAAGAAGAACCCGATTGAAGTAATCAGACATTACGGTCCTGCATACCTGACATCAATTGGAACAATGTCATCTGCTGCCACACTCGCAGTTGCACTCCAGTGTGCCGGCAAATCAAAGGTTTTGAGAAAGGACATGGTCTCTTTTGGAATTCCTTTGTTTGCAAATATACATTTATGCGGCTCTGTGCTGACAGAGGTATTTTTCTGCATGACTGTATCAAAGATTTTGTATGGCACTATTCCATCAGCCGGAACTATGATTCTGTTCTGCGTGCTTCTCGGAATATTTGCAATCGGTGCACCTGGCGTACCTGGCGGAACAGTTATGGCTTCGCTCGGACTTATTACCGGCGTGCTTGGATTTAACGACACTGGAACTGCCCTTATGCTTACAATATTTGCACTTCAGGACAGCTTCGGAACAGCCTGCAATGTAACAGGCGACGGTGCGCTCACACTTATACTGACTGGATATGCAGAGCGCCACGGCATCAAAGAAGGTACTGACAATTAATATATTTCTTTGACATATGTAAAGTGCTATAATCATCACATGAATACACGCGCCTGCGGCGCAGAAATGAGGTAACATATGCCATTTATTAATTCTAAGATAAGCACTTCTCTTACAGAAGCACAGGAAACTGAAATCAAAACCCGTTTAGGTCAGGCTATCCAGACAATTCCCGGCAAGTCAGAAAGCTGGCTCATGGTCGGCTTTGAACCTGACTACAAGCTCTACTTCAGAGGAAGCAATGCCGAGCCTATAGCTATGGTCGAGGTCAGCGTTTACGGAAGTGAGAACCCATCTGCCTTTTCTAAACTGACTGGCCAGATATGTGACATTTTTAAAGATGTTCTTGGAATTGCACCAGATCATGTATATGTAAAATATCAGGCTGTTTCTAACTGGGGATGGAATGGAGATAATTTCTAATATGCGTTAATAAGCGGGGCACTCTTTTATGAATGTCCCGCTTAAATATTTTTTCTAAAATTCTTTCTTTTCCATAATCCGGACACTAATTGCATAAGAGAGCAGTATGAGAAGTACTGTCACTACCACTGCAATTCCTGCAAGTATCCAGCCATTCATTTGGTTTAAAAATGAAAAGGCACTTAATACATTTGTCTTTACCAGCTCCGCAAATGCAATGACAGACGCTCCCATTACACCACATGCCCCCGAAATGACTACTCTGCTCTTTTCTACTCCGGATACTAGCTGCAGCGGAATCAGCAATGCAATCAACAATGCCGTAACCGGCAGAAACACCAATACCACAGGAATCTGGGAAGCCATGTCTACCGGCATCTGCTGTTTCATTTCTAGGATCATGTAAAGTCCCGCTGCCACAAGCCATGAAACCGTTCCTCCTGTAAGACAGAAAAAATATTTTTCCCTCACATACGTTTCTGCATCAATCGGCAAAGTCATCAAAAATCCATATCCTTTATCAAGCTCGTCATAGGTAACTGTATTTATCAGAAGAATACTGATTGCAAACGGTAACCACCCCAGGATAACCGCTTCATTCTGTAATCCTATCACCACTCCAATGATAAGAAGGAAAATTAATGCCTGTTTATTACACCAAATTAACCGGAAATCTTTTTCTACTAATCCTGCCATTATCTGTACCCTCCCGTCATCATAAGAATTAATTCATCAATTCCGCCCTGCTCCACCGCAATCTGCGGATAATTTTCCTGATAAAATCTTCTGTCATTAGTAAAGCAGGCATAACCATAAGTTTCTTTCTGTACTTTTATGACTGCTGTCTTGTCTAATGTCCTGTATTGTTCCTCATTCACCTTCAAAATACCATACTGCTCTAAAATAACATCTGTGTCCTCATGCAAAATGATTTTTCCGTCATGAATGAGATAAATGTCGTCACAAAGTGACTCCAAATCTGTGGAAATGTGCGATGTAATCAATATTGTGCGCTTCTCGTCCTGCGCTATATATTCCCGTAGCAAATCAAGGATTTCATTCCTTGCCTCCACATCAAGCCCTGCGGTCGGCTCATCTAAAATCAACAAATCAGCTTTATGGCTGATTGCTGTCAGCACCCTCAGTTTTGCTTTCATACCTGTGGAAAATTCTTTTAATTTCTTCTTCCGTGGAAGCTTTAAAGCCTCACATTTTTGGTCAAAAAAATCCTTCTGGAAATCAGGATACATTTTAGCAAGGATATGCCAGACATCTTCCACCGTAAATTGTGAACTAAAGCCTGCCTCCGTCAAAGATACTCCGATTTTCTGCTTTACCGTAGCCGGAAGCTCTCCACCTTCGTTACCAAACACACAAATCTTTCCAGCATCCGGCTTTACCAGTCCAAGTATCAGTTTAATTGCCGTACTTTTTCCTGCGCCGTTTTTTCCTACAAACCCTGTAATTCTCCCCTCTGGTATTTCCAAGGATAGTTCCAGTTCAAAGTCCTTATATTTTTTTCGGACATTCTGCATTGTTATCATAATTCGCCTTTCTATTTCTCATCAAGTATGAGCTTTACAACCTCTAAGATTTCTTCTTTCTCCATCCCAATTGCCACTGCCCGGTCAATGGCTTTGTCAAAGTCCTCTTCCACAGCAATTCTTCTCGCCTCCGACGCAAGCTGTTTATCCGAAGCAGTCACATATGTTCCCTTTCCGTGAACAGTCGTAACAAAGCCTTCCTCTTCTAACTTGTCATAAGCTTTCTTTACAGTCAGCGCGCTGATGCGAAGTTCCCCTGCAAGCGTCCTCACAGACGGAAGGGCCTCTCCCTCTTTTAATACAGACTGGATAATCTCTGACTTTATCTGCTCCATAAGCTGTTCGTAAATCGGAACCATGGAAGAATGATTTAATATAATATGCATATTTTTCTTTTCTCCTTTGTGATAAACAGTATATAACAGTTGATGTGTGTTGTCAACTGTTATATACTGTTTATTAAAAATATACAAAATAAGAGCCACTCTAAGGTGACTCTCATTTATTTTTATATTTAACTTAACTAAAATATTTTACCTATTTTTCTGTTAATCTACAAGAAGTTCCCTACAATAATATTTTAATCCTTTTTGAGCATTCTCTTTCTTATAAATATAAAAATCGTACCAAACTTTCAAAGTTTAGTACGATATCTCCACTATAATAGGATTATTTCCTCTCGACTATCCAACCAGCTTATCTAACATTCCTACAATCTTTTCTCTTTCACCACAGCCATTAGTCTTAAATCTTAATAATGGAATTTCATACAAATCCATTATGCGATCCTTTAATAAATCTCTTGAAGCCTGTACGGTATCCTTTTTATGAAATTCATATCCATCAACTTCAATCGCTAAAACCGGCTTTTTACTGATTCTGTTGTAAATCAGAAAATCCAGATGTGTTGCTGGATTCATTGCATACTGGCACTCCCTGTCATTTAATAGTTGAGGATTTTTAATCAGCATATTCAATGGAAAATGACAAACAACATCTAAACTTAAATATTTATTATCAGCAATTATTTCCTGTATCAATGAATACATAAGATTCTCAGAGTCATATTCTGATATCTTTTTATATTTCTGCAAATATGCTATTCTTTCCTCAGTATACTGCTTGTAAAGATAATCAAAGATTGAATAAATCTTACTCTCAACAACTTCAAAATTATTATACTGAATGTAATCTATTAAATCTGTTATATTGTGTTCTTTTGACTGCTCATTTCCAGTCACAACCAACATCAGTTTCTTTTTTGCCCTTGAAACTGCAACATTAATCAAATACGGATCATCCGCAAAATCTGATATTTCATCATCTACAGTGGATATAATAATATTGTCTTTCTCCTTGCCCTGAAACTTATGTACGGTAGCTGCATCAATATCTGTTATCTCCCTGTTCAATGCTTCAACCTGATTCCTGTACGGAGCAATAATCCCCGTTTCTTCCGGGTTGAAATTATATTTAGGCATAATTTCATTTTTTATAACATCTATCTGACGCTGACTGTAATGATTTCGTTCATGATTCCCGGCAACTGTTTTCACCACTGACAAAACATCATCTTCGCCATTATCCTTTGTCATAATAATCAGTTCACCACGATAAAATTTCTGATTGCAGAAATTAATTATTTTAGGATGACACCTATAATGCTCTCGCAATAATGTCTGTGTTACATCAGGCATAATATCCAGAATTGACTGCAAAAAGCTCTTTGTAAACTGATATCCTTCTTTCAGATTATATGTATCAAATATAGCTTTTGCTCTGACCATCATATCTTCTGTAACAACATTTGGAAGCTGCTTAGTATCTCCCACAATAACCACATTTCTCGCACAAGAAAGTGCTAAAGCCCCTGTTGCAATATCTACCTGTGATGCCTCGTCCATAATAAGATAATCATATACCACATCTGAATTCAGACTATTTCTCGATGAAAATGTGGTACTTAATATAACCGGATACTCCTTCAATACATCATTGGATTCCTTCCACAGATTATCCTCACTAAATACTCTCCGGCTGTCGTTCCCTTCATATCTTCTTGCCAGCTTGTCTTTTAGTAAAATCATTGAATTGTCACATAAATCGTCAAGCAAATGCTTATCAACACCGTTTAAATATCCCTCAATATCTGAAATCTGCTTAGATAATTCTTTTTCTTTTGCCTTATAATACATAGCCTGAAATGTTGTAATTATCTTTGAAAATTCCTGCTTATAAAAACTCCAGTGTGTTATGCCATACTTGAAAAATGTCTTTATTTTAAACCAGAATCCTATTGTCTTTTTCTCCTCTGATATTGCCTGACACTCCTGCCATAACATCATCCATTGTTTTGATGATAACATTTTCTTGCACTTTATATTATCTGTATTAACATCGGATTCTTCAACATACTGGTTAAAATATTGCTGTTCTGTAACTAATTGAGATAATTCCTGCCTTAAATAAGCAAGTTTTTCCTGTTTATCAAAAAATTCTTTTAACCTAGCGGATTGCTCTGATATTTTCTTACGCATTTCACCAAATTCTTCAGACATTTTCCACGTTAAAAAGTCAGGATAAGATGAATCCTGATGCTCAACAAATGTTTTCTTATTTTTAGAACTTCCCAATGTTGCAGCAACAAATCCCAGATTATACTGTGGCGAAGACAGTTTGTCATATACATTTTCAGTTGCAGAATTATTATTAGATACAATCTGTACCGTTTTGTCCTGCATCAATATATTAGCGATAATATTTAATATCGTCTGTGTTTTACCTGTTCCCGGCGGTCCTTGTATTACACTTATCTGATTCTCCATCGCATTTTTTACAGCATTATACTGACTGTTATTACAGCCAAATGGAAATATCGGAACATATTCTCCCCCTCTTTTACCAGTATTCAATAAAGAAGGATTCAAATATTTCGCTAATGCAACCTCATTACCAACATAAGTAATTTTATCAAATCTTTTAGGTAATAATTTTTCCCCCGTCTCTTCATTTCTAATATTACTCAATTCAGCAATCTGCTTTATATATTGGAATACATCGGCAGACCTTTTATCATTCAGGCACGACTCAGCAATATGTAAATCGTGCTCATGGTAATCCCGTTCACTGCCGTCTTTAAAACAAATATGCCAATAAGACTCCTGTCTGCCTCTGAACACAGATATTGCATCTATATCAAAAAACTCCCGTCCCTCTCTGCTAATACGATACAACTTAGGATTTAAAACATCCGGCTTAGTTAATTTCTCAACATTCATATATGCATAGGGATAACTTTTCCCATTATTAAATTTCACATTCCATTTATGTGTCTCCGTGTCGTACACACATGACATTACTTCGGTTGTCTTTATCTCGCCCTTGATAATAATCATATAATATCTTTTATCCATTTAGGCCTCACTGTTTCTGGTTGTTATTATATTAATCTACATTAAAAATTGCATAACAAAAGTTACTGTACTAATTATACAGCTTATCAATGCTATTATAATAGAGCTAAATGCATATATCTTATTAGAATCTTTCTCATTCGAAAATTGTTTTGCTGATATTATTATTACACTTGCAAAAAACAATATATTAGAATTATTTATTCCCTATTTTCTCTACATTCATTTATTCTTTGTATTATCAATTATATCTTTGAAAGAAGAAATCATATCTACCATCTTACTCATCTTTTTTGCTTTTTTTCTTGCTATTCTGCTAGAATCTCCAGATATTATTGAAAAATAATATGTAAATTCTTCAGAAATTTTCTTGATTACCACCCCAATAAAAGCCACTATCAAAGATCCTATAATATACGGACCAACTATAATAAATGACTGATACATACCATTCATAAATGATTTATACATCAGTTCTCCAATATTCACCATATTCTAATTACCTCTCTTATTATCAAAATTTATTACCCGTAAATACTTTTCTATCAATTTCGGCTGTATCAACGGATATGTCCAGTTCTCAGGCAACTCGTCCATAAGCACAACCTTCTCCATTTCGCTATGTAATTCTTTAGCAAACTCTGTTATCTCTGCAAAACAAAGCAGTCCAAATGTTTCCTCACCTGTATCATTTACTCTGTTCTTACCTGTTACTGAATAAACACATATTGGTTTTATCTCAAATTTAATAGCTCCTGTTTCTTCCTGCAACTCTCTTTTAGCTGTTTCAAAAATATCCTCTCCAGCTTCTCTATGCCCTCCCGGCACTTCATATGTATCTCTTTCTTTATGCTTGCAAAATACCCACTTGCCGTTACTCTGTGAGATAATCACTGCAAATTTCAATAGTTCATCATTAACCGTATCATAAAATTTTACTTCCACCATATTTCCTCTCCATGTACATATCTATAATATTTCATTTTCAATAAAACCCGCAATACCATCTTCATCATTTGAACCAATTACAATATCAGCTCTCTCTTTTACCTCATCAATCGCATTCCCCATTGCAACACCTGTTCCACATAATTCAAGCATTCCGATATCTGCATAATCATCTCCAAATGCAATAATTGAATCTGTACTAAATCCACATACTTCCGTAATCTTCATAATTGCGTTTTCTTTCGTCACATTCTTTTTTGTAAACTTGTACCAAAATCCATCAGAGAAACGAATACAATCACAATCAGAGAGACTTCGAGTCAGCTTATCTGCCTTATCTTGATTAAATATCTCAACACACATTTTTAATGAACATTCGTTAAAATCTGAAAAATCTGTATAAATACTATCTCCCCAACTCTTATCTAACTTCTTAGGATCTATTTTATAATTCCAATAATGTGCATCTATTGTGTCTATCGTAATTTCGCAATCATTTCCACAAATATTTCTTGCCATGTCAATCATCACATTCGTTTCTTCTTCGGAAAATTCTGCCCTATAAATATATTCTGTTTTGTATTTTACTAATGCACCTCCACTCGATATTAAAATATCGGGCATCAATTCATTTAAAAATACCAAAGAGTTTTGCTCACTTCTGGAGGTGGAAACACCTATCAATATATCATTTCCCCTGCATTTTTTTAGAGCTGATAATGTTCTGGTTGATATTGTTTTGTCACTCTGTAATAAAGTTCCGTCTAAATCAAATAAAAGAAGTTTGCATTTCTTCATATCATTTTTTCCTTTTCATTCTTCTGAATAATTACATTTGCATCAATTACTCTCCCCACAAATAGAGCCAAACTAGAGCCATTTGATAAAACAAATGCCGGAAACCCGCACAAATACAGGCTTTCGGCATTTTAATCCGTTATTCAAACTCGCAGAATCTAGTTTGATTTAGGTTATTTCAATATGGTTATCTATACTATTTTGTATTGATAACACATACCTTTTCCACACGTTATTCTTCGTTTCGCACATTTTTAGTACCAATCCAGTACCATTGCTATATTGTCATTATTGTATGTAGTTCCGGTGGCTTGCAGGTATGTTTACTATTCACAGAATAATATTCTTTCGGTTTGCTTGTCCACCTATGGAAATTATAATCTCCGGACGATGTTTCTGCAATTAGAAATTTTGAGGTACTAATGGATAGCATCATTCTTTTCCATATCATTCATCAATTTATCAAAGTCACTTTCATATAGTGAATCCTGTATAACTCTGTATTTCTCAAACTCACTTTCTGCAAATTCCTTTGCAATAGCTGCTGTTACTTTTCCTTTATCCTGAAGTACATCCGCATCATTAAATCTAAGAAATGCGTCAAGCTTTGTTTTCCAATCTTCCATAGTCATAGGAATATGTCTTCGTGCCTGTCTTGTTGCATAATCAAGATACATTGTCACAATCTCATTTAATTCTGCAAGTTCTTCTTTTTCCAAGTAGTTTTTTGCAATTGACACATCTGTTTTTACTATTTTACCATCAGGCGCATTTTTCCATGATTTAAGTCCCATATGTTCCTTATTATGATCAGCTCTTGCCACTATCACTTCTGCCGCTGTATTACCATGAACTGCATAATGCATCTTATTCTGAACTGTTGCATAAAACTCTCTTGTCATCTGTGAATTCTTATCATAATCAACTGCTGTTGCATATATATCTGTGATTTTCTGGTAAAATCTTCTCTCACTTGCTCTGATTTCCTGAATCTCAGCAATAAGATGCTCAAAATAATCTTCGTCGAAAATCTGTCCATTAATCAATCTGCTTTTATCAAGAACATAACCCTGCTTTGTAAATGTATCCAACACTTTGGTTGCCCATGTCCTGAACTGTGTTGCCCGTTCTGAATTAATGCGATATCCCACAGCAATAATAGCTGCTAACGAATAAAATTTATATTTGTATGTTTTTCCATTATCGGCAACTTGTGCAAAATTTGCACAAGTTGAATTTTCATCTAATTCTCCCTCTTTAAAAATATTGCTCAGATGTTTTGTAATCACACTTCTATCTACATCAAAAAGCTGCGAAATTGCTTTCTGCGTAAGCCATACATCGCCATTCTGAACCCTGACTTCTATTCCGTCTTCTCCTGCATCTCGTGTGAAAACCAAGAAATCAACAGTGCTATTTCTTATCTGTAATTCTTTGCTCATAAAAGAGCTCCTTCCCAATCAGCTTCCTTAAATCCAACTAACACAATATCATGAGTTATCACCATTGGACGCTTTACCAACATTCCATGCGTAGCAAGCAACATTAACTGTTCCTCTTCACTCATTGATGTTAGCTTATCCTTTAATTGCATTTCCTTATAGACCAAACCACTTGTATTAAAAAACTTCTTTATTGGCAGACCGCTCTGCTGATACCACACCTTTAATTCATCATATGTTGGATTTTTCTCCGCAATGTGACGTTCTGTATACTTTATACCATGTTCATCAAGCCATTTCCTCGCTTTCTGACATGTTGAACATTTGGGATAACATAAAAATAACATTTTGAACCTCCTGTTTATCTTACAATTTTTCATTCATCTTATTGTACTGAATATTCCCTGTTTTTCTTAACTCCCTGGCATGTTCCTTTTTCATGTCAATATATATTTTGCAATATCTGATAAATTTCGGACGTGCATCCTTATTTATGTAATCTATCTCTTTTTGTATCTCTGATATAACTTTATTCATTTCCTCTAATCTCAATTTTGATTTTTCGAGATTTTTTATCTGTTTCTTAATACTCTGCAAATCTTGTTGTGATAAATATACATTGTCAGTTAATCCCTGATTTTTATATAATTCTATAAGTTCTTCTGTATTATTTTGTATTTTTGTTTCTGTTTCCAACAATTTTATCCGTTCTTGCTCTTTATCTAAGCATTCAAGAAAACTCTCACCTATATCAAGCATATTAAAATAATGTTTTTCTATATCATAAAATAAGTCTCTTAATTCAATCATAACTTTTCTATCTATGCAAGGTAAATACCTACAGTTCTCGCACTTTTTAAAATCATCACACAATTCTATTAATATTTCAAATTTTATATGCATTTGATCCATATTAGCTCTAGCATTTGTCAACACTATTCTTCCATCATAGATATTAGCGGACTTTGACTGTTGTAATAGTGCTTTATAAACTATACTGGTATTAAAACCTTGTGTTACATCAACCAAAACGTTTTCTTCCTGCCTTACTCCCTCCAAATATTGTTGTGCTTGCTCTTCCTGCAGTTTATGCTTTCTGTCCGTGTTGGAAGAAACATATGCCACGCATAATCCAACAAAAGAAATTGCAATAGCCAAATACTGTTTCCAAAAGCCTAACCATTCTGCATTATTTAATCCCTTTGCAGTTAATGTATTTCCCGTCTTCTCATATATGATATCTGTAAACACTAGTCCAAGATTAATCGCCACTGGAGCAACTGCAAATGCAACTACAATGTATATCAGGCTTTTACTTTTAAAAATTGTTTTCCATTTTTCTGATTTTTTCATTATCATCCACCACTCCTCTAAAAATAGTAATATGTTCTCAACTGCCATGTCATCCTACATAACATTTCATTTCAATTGAGTGGCAATTGAGTTTTTTTAAAATAAACTCAATTATCACTCAATCCTTTATATAAAACATATATCTTCAAAAAAATATCATAATCTGTAATGACATCTTGCTTTTCGTCATTACAAACTAACTTCTTATGCCCAAACAATTGCTTTAATAATTCTTTTGTGCTAATTGTTAGTACTGCGATTAGTATCTATGTATTTGGTAAAATCGATTATCTTTGCAGGCTTTCTCTTAGAAATAATCCCTAGTCGTTCCATGTCTACCTCAATATAACTCTTTGTACCAATTGTTACATTATCAACACTTCTATCGGCATGCAACACAAACCTTTGATTAGGATATCCAAATTCTTCAATCAGTTCGCCCTCTTCAAACCCAAATTTCTTATATAATTTTCTAGGCGCAATTCCTTTAACATCATTTTTTCTAAATGTAGACACAGTTATATCTTTATCTCTGTCAAGTTTATCAAGTGCCTCTTTTAAAAGAAGCGAAGCAATTCCCCTTTTTCTATAAACTGGATCAACAGCCAAACAACATATCATATTATGCTTCCTTGAATATAAAAGCACGCCAACAATATCTTGTTCATTCTTCACGCACAAAGCACGTTTATCATTCATGAATTTCAGTACTATTATTTTGTGTTCGTCTATACTCTGCTCTGTATCTAATCCCGGAAAATTCCAACTTACTTTTTTCACTAATCGCATCCATGAATCAATATCTGATGTTCTGCCAAATTCTACCTTCATATTTTCTATCATTGACTATCTGCTCAAATCTGCTTTGAAACAAAATGTACAATTTCTTTCCCTGACTCAAGGATATA
>OCQA01000106.1_pt1 | contig 104312 bp, 84 predicted proteins | sample 1538571 | NCBI WGS metagenome assembly OCQA01 (sample SAMN04571708, study PRJEB22368) | human gut metagenome | biome: human gut; material: stool | host: Homo sapiens | place: Luxembourg | collected 2012-09-28 | reverse complement strand
TATGCACTCATTACAAAAATTTTCTGCAAAATAAAATTTGTGTAACTGCATTTTTACCGCAAACAGGCATAAAAAAACAACGACGACACGAAAATAATATTCATACCGTCATTGTTTTTATGTATGTTGTTAAAGTGGGAAATAAGGTTCAGAAAAGCAATTTATTCTTTTTCTTTAAATCCAATTTTTACTTTTTATTATTTCTTTAGACTTTCTTAAACTGTTTCTCATACTTTCTTGAAAGAAAGTATACAAAGAAAAACAAATTTCAATGCTTAACAGCCAAAGTCTAGAACTTCCAAACAAAATTCACATTACCTGTGAACCCCTGCTTTTTGCCGCCCCAGCCCTGCAAACCGATATCAATCGCAGGTGCGTTGTCGTCTTTGCTTTGAATGATGTAGCCCAGCTCCAGCATACCGCTGCTGCCCTTAATGCTTGGCGCCGGCGTGCTTAAACCTTTAACTGTTGCTTTAGCTTCGCCGTCAAATTCATATTCATACGCTAGGCCTGCGTAATAGGTTCCATTAGCGTTGGCATCTTTACTTAAACGCGCACCAATTCTGGCACGGGTGCTGTTGACAGCGTCAAAGTCGTATACTTCGCCGTTACCTTCACCGCTCAAAGTAACGCTGTCGCCACTTTGGTGCGTGTACAGCAGTTTGGCGTAAAGATCGGTTTTGGTGCTGTCGTTCAGCCTGGTCACCTTGCCGATACCAACGTGAGCGCCGTAATAAGTGCTGCTGCTGTCATAGCTGGCATAAACCTTACTGCCGCCGGCGCCTATCATATCGCCGCTGGCGTAATCAGAATCCATACGGCCGTAGCGCAGACTGCCTTCATAATACAGGCCGCTCTTGTTATCCTGACGCACTATCATGCCTATGCCGTAATATTTAGTATTGCCGTCGGCGCGGATACCGCTGTCGAGATGGCTGGTGTAGTTGCCCCAGCCGTATTCCAGCAGCGGGCCATAGGTCAGCTTGCCGGCGTTATTGTTGATAGCTTTGGCAAAGCCCAGCGCCAGGTTATAACCGCGCATATCGCTGTAGGAACCGCTTTTGTAGCGCATATTGCCGCCGCCGGAGGCACTGAACATTTCTGCGCTGCCGCCACCAGCTACCTGCACAGCATTAGTTATGCCGCTGCCGGCAACAGTATCGGCGCCGCTGTTGACAAACGCTGCAGCGGCTATCTGGGTCTCTACTGGGGATTTAGCCTGTTCAGTAGTTTTGACAGGAACTTTATCCACTGTAGCAACGATGCTATTACCGTCAGCACTAAGTTCTGTCGTAAATTCATACTCCAGGCTCACACCCTGTTGCATATTACTGTAAACAACATCGTCTGCCGTAATGCCGTTAGCGTTATAAAGCAAATTTAAGGTATCATTAACATTCAGTAACTCAGCCGCACCTGCTACGCCAATATTAACTTTACCATTCGAAATATCCGTACCACCTGCGTTTGTCAAAGTCAGTATTGTATCGCCCGCCTTTATATTGCCGGGCAGATAAAAATTATAGTATTCAAAATTCTTGACGTTAGTGGCACTCAACCCTTTGGTATATATATTGAGCGTATTACCTGTACGCATATCCTTAGCTGTATCCTCTGAATACCCGCCAAAGATCGAACCGTTAAAAATTGGGACTATGCCGTTATCGCTCTTTATTGTAATTGTATTGTTTTTAGCATCATCACTTTTACTCCAGCCGCCAAAAATAGACTTAGCAAAAGTACCGCCCTTGACAGTTACGCTGTTATTATCGGCAACGCCGCTACTACCAGCACTATAACCACCTCTGACATACCCATTCACACTGCCGCCGGTTATTACTACCGTATTCCTATTGGCCGTCCCTGTCCCACCTGTGCCACTGTCGCCGCCATAAACCTCTTCTTTTATCTCACAATTAGTTATGGTAACAATATTTCCGTTGGCATTGCCTTTGGAGCTAAAACCTCCTTCGACTGACGATTTTACCTGGGTACCAGTAATTTCTACGCTGTTACCAGTAACACTGCCATTTCCATAACTCATTCCACCAAACGCCGAAGATACTAGGCCGCCGTTAATAATAACGCTGTTATTTTCCGCATCATTTGTTTCACTTTTGCCGCCACAAACAAATGATCCAAGTGATCTAGCTGTACTATCACTAAAAAAAACTTTATTATTCCTTACTGCTCCCGTGCCAGTGATACTGCCAAGACCCTGTCCGCTATAGCCGCCATAAATATCTTTGGCTTTTGTATTACTGCCACTAAATACTACAACGTTATTTTCCACATTTCCTGTGCCATCGCTGAATCCGCCGTAAATGGCATTACTTATATCACCATTGCTGATCGTAACGCTGTTTCCAGTAACATTACCGTCATTCCCATAGCCACCAAAAACACGCATTGCTTTAACATCAGTGCCACTAATAGTTACACTGTTATTTTGAACACTACCGCCAAGTCCAGCACTATTATTATGTATTTCCCCGCCGGCTATCGTCCAAACATCTACCGTACCCCCACTGATAGTAACCTCATTCTCCTTGACATTTCCCTGACCATTAACGAAAGCACCAACAATATGGTTATTAGTCTTGCTGATCGCACCGCCTGTGACAGTCACCGTATTTTTTACCGCGTCAAAATCTTTATTTTCAGCACCACTGATGCGGCCTTTCGCCTCACCTGACTTGATAACTACATGATTCGCTTCAGTATTACCTTTAGAACTATAACCACCATTTATTTTTCCTGTTACTATCCCTCCATCTACTATTACTGTATTATTTTTGACAGATCCGGTTCCATCGTAAGCATAACCACCATAAGCATCTCTGATAGTACCATTTACTGCAATAGTTACTGTATTATTACTAATATCTTCTGTAGATACCGATCCGTATTCAATAATACCGCCATAAGTACAAGACACACTGCTCGAGCTTTTTTCGTCAATAACCAAAGTAGAACCACTTGGATTTTTTATACCAACATAATGTTCTACACCGGATATTTTTTTCCATTCACCGCCGTCGTTTGCCCACACCGGCGTTGTATAACAGCTCAGTACTGCTCCTGTCAGCACTGCCGCTATTATCCTGCTGCTCAAAACCTTGTTATTAACTTTTTTCTTCATCACTGTTCACCCTTCGTTATCATTTTTTGTTTATAACATCTTTAAAAGTATGTCTGAACCAATTCATAGTCCGAGCTATTTTTTCGTCCCCTCTCCAGCTTACTTTGGTCCTTATCAAGCTGCAGCAACTCCACAAACTACTTATTTAGCCAATACCTCATTCTACCAACTGAAATGCTGCGGACGGCTGCAAAAAATCGTCCAATCTGCAATGCAAAGTATTGGCAACCCTCAGCAGCAGCTTCATATTTGTACCAGCCCTGCCGTGCTCTATATTACTCAGATGAGTCTGGCTGATACCGATACACCTTGCCAGTTCCTGCTGACTGATCTGACAGGCACTGCGCATAAAGCGGATATTACTGCCGATATTTTGCAGGCATTTTTCATCGTACACCTTGACACCTCCACTCCTGCGCTGCTGAAAATATTGTTCTGTCTAATAATCACTTTCTTAAAAAGCTGATTTTATTTACTAAACTTTAAAAAAATCGTTAAAATAATATTCGCACTTATTATAGCACGTCTGTACCCCCCCACAAGACATACGAACAGATATATTCGCCGCAGCTTGGCTGTCTATTGCCCTTACGTTTTGCCAGCCGCCGAAGTTACTGCCTGTTCGCCGTTGGTAAAATTTTTCATAAAGCTGCAAATGCTGACTTTATGGTGTACTTTTGCCCGCCTTTACCCTAAAAAAAGACATAAAAAAAAGTACCGTTATCAAAACGGTACTTGGATGACTTAACTATTTAGAAATTTGTTCAGGCTTTCGTGCTGCCAAAGCCGCCGCCGCGGACTGCTTTATCGATGTCGGCATCGCCGTCAGCTACCAGATATTTATAAAAAATACCCTGCGCTACGCGCTCATCTTTTTTCAGCGCTACCGGCTCAGTTCCCATATTCAGCAGCGCCAGCATGATATGGCCTTCGTTATCGGCGTTGTTATAATAGTCAGCGTCGATGATGCCCTGATTATTGACCAGGGAGATATGTTTTTTAACGGCGATACTGGAACGGATATGCACGCCCAAATACTCATCGTCCTGCATATAAGCCTTGATGCCTGTCGGCACCAGCTGCAATTTTCCCGGCAGCAGTTCAATATCCTCCGGCAGACAGATGTCGTAGCCGGCAGATTTCTGGGTTTTACGCTCCGGCATCGGAAACTCGACCGCAGCGTATTTAGTGATTTTTTCAAAGCCTCTTATTTTCACAGTGCACCTCGCTTACAAAAAATCCCGCCGAAGGAATCAGCGGGATTTGAAATTTATTGCTTATTTTTCAAGACCGGTAGCCAAAACAGCTTTACGGGACAGGTTGATACGACCTTTTTGGTCGATCTCGGTCACTTTAACGACGATTTCGTCGCCAACAGAAACCACATCTTCAACCTTGCCTACGCGTTCGGTAGAAAGCTGGGAAATATGTACCAGGCCTTCTTTACCCGGCAGGATCTCGACAAAAGCGCCGAAGTTCATCAGGCGGGTAACTTTACCGGTATAGACCTTGCCTACTTCAGCATCGGCAACGATACCGTGGATCATATCGATAGCTTTAGCGGCAGATTCGCTGTTGACAGCAGCGATGAAAACTTTACCGCTGTCGTCGATGTCGATTTTAGCGCCGGTTTCTTCCACGATCTTTTTGATCATTTTGCCGCCGGGGCCAATAACTTTGCTGATCTTTTCAGGATCTACGCTGATCGTAGTGATCTTCGGAGCATACTGGGACAGCTCTTTGCGCGGTTCGGAAATGCATTCCATCATGATGCCCATGATATGGTCGCGGCCGCGTTTAGCCTGTGCCAAAGCCTGCGTGAAGATGTCTTTATTGATACCGTCGATCTTGATATCCATCTGGATCGCGGTGATGCCTTTATCAGTACCGGCAACCTTAAAGTCCATATCGCCCAAAGCGTCTTCCAGGCCCTGGATATCGGTAAGGATAGTGAAATATTCGCCGTCTTTGACCAGACCCATTGCTACGCCTGCTACAGGAGCTTTGATAGGTACGCCTGCATCCATCAAAGACAGGGTGCTGGCGCAGACGCTGCCCATAGAGGAAGAACCGTTGGATTCCAGAGTTTCAGAAACCAGGCGGATCGCATACGGGAATTCGTCTTCGGAAGGAATGACCGGCAGCAAAGCGCGTTCTGCCAAAGCGCCGTGACCGATCTCACGACGACCGGGACTGCGCATCGGTTTGGTTTCGCCAACGCTGTACGGAGGGAAGTTGTAGTGATGGATATAACGCTTGGTATCTTCTACGCCCAGGCCGTCAAGGATCTGTGCTTCACGCAGCGGAGCCAGTGCCAGAACATTGAGGATCTGAGTTTGGCCGCGGGTAAAGAGCGCGCTACCATGCGGACGTGCCAAAAGGCCTACTTCGCAGGTAACAGGACGTACTTCGTCCAGCTGACGTCCGTCAGGACGGATCTTATCAACGGAAATAGTACGGCGGACGATCTTTTTAACCAGCTTCTGGGTGATATAAGCTACGTCTTTAGCATTATCAGGATATTTTTCGATAAATACTTCGGCGATTTCAGCTTTTACCTTAGCAACGTTTTCTTCACGCTCTAATTTATTGGCGTCCATCAGGGCTTCTTTCAATTTATCTGCGCCATAGGCTTCGATCTCGGCAGCGATCTCAGCAGGAGGTTCATAAACAGGAACTTCCATTTTCGGTTTGCCGACTTCCGCCATGATTTTTTCCTGGAAAGCAACCAGCTCTTTGATAACGCCGTGAGCGAACCAGATAGCGTCAAGCATAGTTTCTTCAGAAACTTCTTTAGCGCCTGCTTCAACCATCAAAATAGCATCTTTAGTACCGGCAACTGCCAGGTTCAATAAACTGGCCTGTGCCTGTTCGACAGTAGGACAGATCACGAACTCGCCGTCAACAAGGCCGACGCGCACACCTGCGATCGGGCCTTCAAAGGGAATATCGGAAATAGATAAAGCGCAGGAAGCGCCGATCATTGCCGGCATATCCGGAGCATTATCAGGATCGACAGATACGGCAGTAGCTACGATCTGCACATCATTATGATACCCGTCAGGGAACATCGGACGGATCGGACGGTCGATCAGACGGCTGGTCAAAATGGCCTGCTCGCCCGGACGGCCTTCGCGTTTAATAAAGCCGCCGGGGATTTTACCGACAGCGTACATTTTTTCTTCAAAATCTACAGTCAACGGAAAGAAGTCTACTCCTTCCCTGGGTGTTTTTGTACCAGTTACCGCAACAACTACTGCGGTATCGCCATAACGAACTAAAACGGATCCATTTGCCTGCTTGGCGATCTTACCGATCTCCATAGTAAGCGTTCTGCCGCCAAGCTCCATACTGTAAGTATGCATTCTTCTGCCTCCTCTAAGTTTTCACAATTTAGGTTACCTGATTGTATTCGCCATAAATCGCATTTTTCCTTTTACTTTTTAAAATTTTCTAAAAAAATCTTTGCTGTATATTTTACCTGTTCTGCAGGCCTGTAAAAATTTCTAAAAGCACAGGCTTTACACCTGTGCTTTTAAATGCTTTATTTTTTTAAACGGAGCAGTTTACCTAAAAACGGTGACAGCAGCGAGATAAATGCCGCCGTCAGAAACAGCAGGCAGATCGGCCGCGTCCAGAATACCGAGAAGCTGCCGTCGCTCATGATCAGCGAACCCACGAAATTCTGTTCTGCCATCCCGCCCAGAATAATGCCGATAACGATAGCCGACATGGAAAATTCTGTTTTATTCAAAAAATAACCGATAATGCCGGCGGCGACCATCAGATAAACGTCGTTCATGGAATGATTGTAAGAATAAGTACCCACAAAGGTCAGCATAATGATGATCGGCAGCAGGATTTCTGTCGGTACGTTCACCACTTTAACAAACAGTCTGATCAGCGAAAAGCCCATCAGCGACATGATGACATTTGCCAGCAAAAGACCGATGAAGATCGCATAAACGTCCGGCGCCTTTTCGACAAACAGCAGTGGTCCCGGCTGCAAGCCCTGCACCATCAGGGCGCCCAGCATGATCGCCGTGGCTCCGTCGCCCGGTATCCCCAGCGTCAGCACCGGTATAAAAGCACCGCCCGACACAGCATTATTGCCGGCTTCCGGTGCGCAGACCCCTTCCGGTTCACCGGTACCGAACTTATCTTTATGACTGGACCAGCGTTTGGCCTGGTCATAGGAAACAAAAGAAGCTATATCCCCGCCTGTACCCGGTACGCAGCCAATAAAGGTACCGATAAACGAGGAACGCACCAGTGTCCAGAAAACACGTTTAAAATCGCTCCAGGACGGCAATACCCGGTCTAGCTTTACCTCCTGCTGCAACCCCGTCTGTTTATGATAATATTCCTCTACTGTGGTCAGCATCTGCGCAAACGCGAACAGACCGATCAGAATAGGGATAAAGGAAACCCCACCCAAAAGATAGGTAGTATCCAGAGTAAAACGGATCTCACCGCTCATGGCGTCGATACCCACCGTTGCCAGAAATAAACCGATAACGCCGCCCATGATGCCTTTAATGACAGAGCCTGAAGAAACGCTGGTGATGATACTGAGACCAAAGATCGCCAGTGCGAAATATTCCGGCTTGGAAAATTGCAGAGAAACCTTTGCCAGCTGCGGCGCCATAATGATCAGGCAGATCGTGCTGAAAATACCGCCAAAGGTGCTGGCAAGAGTAGAAAGCCCCAGCGCGCGCCCCGGCTGCTTCAATACGGTCGCCATCGGATAGCCGTCCAGCGTAGTGGCAACAGAAGCCGGCGTTCCCGGAGTTTTGAGCAGGATAGCCGAAATCGAGCCGCCGTAGATCGCGCCGCAGTAAATGCCGATCAGTATTAAAATGCCGCCCATCCCCTGAAAAGTGAAGGTCAGCGGAAACAGCAGCGCCAGTCCCATATTGACGCTGAGGCCCGGCATAGCGCCAAACGCGATCCCGGCACCGACCCCGAAAACAAGTCCCAGCAGATTTAAGGGCACAAAAATCATTTCTAAAGCTGTTAAAATATCGGTCATGATCTGTAACCCCCTATCCTAAAAACATTGACTGCGGCAGCTTGGTGCTCAGCAAAATATCAAAGATCAGATAGATAAAGCCAACCGTCAGCACAGCCGTCAGCGCGATCCGCAGCAGGCTGCGGCAGCCCAGGACCAGCATCACGGTGGGAATCATCAGCAGCGCCGCCAGATAAAAGCCCAGCAGTTCGATCACCAGGCAAAAAAGCACGGCCAGCCCCATAACGATATAAACCCGAAGATTGGCAGGCGTATTGATCACGACCAGCCTCACTGCGAGGGATTTTCTATTCCAAAAGGTATGCCCCAAAAGTACCAGGCCTGCCAGTGCCAAAACAACGCCCAAAGCAAAAGGCCACACCCCTGCCCCAGGACCTGTTTCCGTCATGGACAGCGGGAACGCTGATGCTGAATGCATCATAAAAAGACCCAGCAGCAGCCCCAGTACGCCTATCAGATAGTTGCAAAGCTTCATATCGATCATCAGTATCTAAATCCTTTTAAAAGCTCCGCCGGTACATACCGACGGAGCAGTTTTTCTCAATAAATTTTATTTGGCTTTCCCAAGGAATTTTGCATACATCGCATCGTCGTCCTGCATCATTTTAGCGCATTCATCGCCAATGATAACAGTAGGATCGATACCCTGCTTGATGAAATATTCTTTGAACTCTTTCGATTCGCAGGCTTTTTTAGCAGCGCTGCGCAGAACTTCAAGTTTTTCTTTAGGAGTATCTTTGGGAGCTACCAAAGCCGCCCAGGCTCTGATCGTCATATCGTGGCCCAGCTCCTTGAAGGTCGGCACGTTCGGATAGATTTCTGAACGGCTGGCTGCCATCACAGCTAAAATTTTCAAATTGCCGGCATCGACCTGGCTTTTGAAAACAGACGGATCAGCCAAAGTAGCGTCGATATGTTTACCTGCCAAAGCTGCGGCAATATCAGCAGATCCTTTCGGATACGGAACATGTTTGAATTTCACGCCGAATTCCTCTTCAAAAGAAAGTGCGGCGATATGCCAGATCGCACCGGTACCGGAATTGCCCATTTGTACCTTGCCGGGATTAGCTTTAGCATAGGCAACAAATTCATCGACGGTGTTGTACGGCGCTTCACTGGGAACGATCAGCGCTGCCGGCGCCGCGATAGGCGCACAGATAGCGGCGTAATCTTTATAAGTTACTTTGCTTTTGCCCTGATGCGGGAACATGGCCAGCTCTACAGTTACCATACCCAGCGTATGACCGTCTGGTTTGGCGTTGGCAACGTCGACCATACCGGTCACACCGCCGCCGTCAGGCTTATTGGTCGGTAAAAATTTAGAACCGGGCAGCTCCTTCTGCAGGAACTGGATCATGCCGCGGGCCGAAACATCGGTACCGCCGCCGGGAGCCTTGGGAATGACGACTGTAATGTCGCCGTCCTGCGGATAAGCAGCTTTTTTATCGCCGCTGCCGCAGCCCGCCGTCAAAGTCAGCATCATTACCAATGCCAGAACAGTAGTTAAAATCTTCTTCATCTTTCAATCCTCCAACTTTCCATAAAATTTTACAAAAACAGCCTACACTATAACTCCCCGGCAAACTTCATCAATAGGCACCTGCCAAAAAGCAATGTTCTGCCGTTGATATGTATAGGTAATATAAAGCGTTCCTGACGCTTCAATGATAGCGGGATAAGAAAATTCCCCGTCGCCGCTGTCCAAATCCAGCAGCTTGACCCAGCTCCTGCCATTGTCAGCCGAGCTGAACAGAGAGAGCGGCGAACGCTGTCCCCAGTTATCGGCTACAGGATTACATACCAGGTACAGCGCTCCGTCAGCCTTGCTGAGCACAAGATCGATACCGCTGTTATTATTGGGAAAATCTATTGCATAAGCGCTGCTCCAGCTTTGTCCGCTATCTTCGGAATCACTGCGGTACAAACTGCCTTCCGTACTGCGCAGCAGCATATGGATCGTGCCTGAATCACTGCTCCACAAGGCGGGCTGAATGACGCCGCGGCCATAAAAAGACTGCTCACTGACCGGGATAGCAGTTTTATCACGCGCTACAGTGCGTTCACCGCTGCTGTGCAGTCCTGTTATCATGATCGGCTGTGATTTCTGCCAGCTGCGTCCGCCGTCTTCAGAGGTATCGACAAAAGCCTGCCAGATCCCCTGCTCTGTCGAGCCTCCGGCCAGCAGTCTGCCATTTGGCAGCTGCAGCAGCTTATTGCGCACTGGTCCGCGCCCGCCGGAAGTATCGCCGTCAACAAGCTGTCTGGGCTGCGACCAGCTGCTGCCATTATCACAGGATTCTATGACCCAGGTCAGCCAGCTTTTGATATGGGCGCCGACCTTATAAAACAGCATGATCCTTGTATCTATCAGCGCTAAAACAGGATTCCAGTGCGCGGCAGTGCCAGAAGCCAGAAGCAAGGGCTTCTGCCAGCCGCTGCTGCTACGGCGCGCCAACCAGATACCTACATCGGCAGCGCCTTCCCTGCTGCCACCGAACCAGCTGCACAGTATAGTGCCGTCGTTAAGGCGCAGAAGCGTTGAAGCATGACACATCCGGGTAGGTAACTCCTGCATTATCAGTTCCTTACGCACTGCCAGCCTCCTAAAAATTCTCATTATTCAAAATTATTGTCACTATTTTATCATAATTTTAACAATCCATAAACCTTAAATTAACAAAAAAAGAGCTTAGCGCCTTAAAAAGCTAAGCTCTTTGGGATTTACTTCTGCACTTTTCTTTTAGATGACTTTACCTGCCAGGATCTCGCGGTAGTCCTGATAATTTTCTTCCAGAAGCTTGGGCGTATCCAAGCCGTAAGGGCATTTTGCCTTACATTTACCGCAATGCAGACAGTCTTCGATCTTCTGCATCATAGCCTGCGCTTTTTCAGTCAGCTGCGCTGCCTGCGGCGCCCGTCTGATCATCAATGACATTCTGGCGCAGGAATTTATTTCGATACCTACCGGGCAGGGCATACAATAGCCGCAGCCACGGCAGAAGCTGCCGATCAGTTCCTGACGGTCTTTATCGATTACTGCCTGCAGCTCGCCAGTCAAAACCGGCGGCTGATCGATATAGCTTAAAAATTCATCCAGCTCGCTCTCGCGCTGCACGCCCCAGATAGGCAGTACATGCTCAAACTGTGCCAAGTAAGCATAAGCGGCGGCAGAATTATTGATCAGCCCACCTGCCAGCGCCTTCATGGCAATAAAGCCCATTTTCTGCTGTGCACACGCCTCTACCAGTTCCAGCTCTTTAGCTGTCGATAAGTAGCTGAAGGGAAATTGCAGCGTCGCATAAAGCCCCGATGCGATCGCTTCATGGGCAACTGCCAGACGGTGGTTAGTGATGCCGATAAACCTGATCTTTCCCTGCGCCTGCGCTTCCAGCATCGCCTCATACAGACCACTGCCATCGCCCGGTTTAGGGCAGAAAGACGGATTGTGGAATTGATAAATATCTATATAATCAGTTTGCAGTAAATGCAGACTGGTCTCCAGATCCTTCCAGAAGCCTTCTGCTGTTTTCGACGGTGTTTTGGTAGCGATAAAGACCTGCTCGCGGATACCTTTTAAAGCCACTCCCAGTTTTTCTTCGCTGTTAGTATAACCGCGGGCAGTATCAAAAAACCTGATGCCGTGCTCAAAAGCCTTGTGCAGCAGATAAACAGCGTCCTGCTGTGAAATGCGCTGGATCGGCAGTGCGCCGAAGCCGTTTTTATTGACAGTGATGCCTGTTTTGCCTAATGTTACCTGAGCCATGTTTACGCCCCCATCTCTCACTTTCTTGATACCATAAATATAGCACAAAAATAAATATAAGTCGAACAAAAACACGATGATTTCTGTTCGACTTAAAAATTTTAACAGGTTATCAGATATGCAGGGTCGCAGTAAAAATATTTTTATTTGCTTCGATACTTTGACTGCTGCCGACTACGCACAAGTAACCTTCACTTAAGGTATCTTTGATGACGGGCGCCAGTTTCTGCAGATCGGCATTCGTCAAATCAAGGATCTCGCTGCGCATTTGCTGCCGCATTGCCGTATCTACCTGCTTCAGATGGTAGACCCCGGCCTGCTCCAGGCGCATGGAGTTCGTCAGCGGCGTATCCAGCCCGCTGATCGTACCGATGATATATTTGGTCAGCTCACGTTCCGAAAGCTCCAGCTTTTCGAGCCAGGACGGCAGATCATAATAGGCCTGCAGTGATTCTTGCAGTTTCGGATCACGATAGGAAGCAAAGAACATGGTGCCGTTGCGGTCAAAGCGCGCTGTAGCGCCATAGGCCCCGCCCTGTACTCTGATCTTCGTCCACAGGTATTCGTAACGCAGAATCGTTTCCAGTACCTTCATCGAGCCGTGGAAGTGATGTCCGAATTTGCGGAAGTCACCGCCGGCGGCAACGTACTGAACTTTACCAGGCGTCATTATACCTTCGTTTGCTCCGGGAGCCGCTAACAGCTGCGGTGCTTTACCGGCAACAGCAGACTGCGGCAGGGAGGCGGCAAAACTCAGTGCCTGCTGCAAAACCAGCATCCGTTCGCTTTCTTCACAGGAATAAGCCAGAAGGTATTTACTGCTTTCAAAGAAGATCCCCAGCAGCTGACGTAATTTAGCTAAGGTATCCTCTGCCCTGCCGGCAAAATCTGCGGACAGGTCTTTTAAAAACTCGTAATAACTGAATTGATCCTGTTCATTGACGCGGGCAGCTGCCGAAAAATACGAAGCCAGACGGGTACAGGCTACAGTCTGCCCACGCGAGAAGAAGCTGCTGTCCCAATCTGTTTTTACTTCGTCTAATATTTCCTGCAGACGTTTAACGTCGTCGATTTTACTGCCAAGCGCAACGGCCTGCAGGATATCGAATAATTTATCCAGATTCGCTGTCAGTGCTTTCGCCTGAACGGTAAACTTGACCGTATAATCGTTAGCGTCGTTGGCGGCAGAATAGGCATGCACCTGGAAGGAAACGCCGCCGGTATATTTATTAGAGGCCGTTGCCAGCTCCTGATAAGTATATTTATCAGTATTGAATTTGCCCAGTACATCACTGAGCAGATAGCAGTAAGGCAGCAAATCTTTATCGATCCCGGTCAGGTCAAAATACCAGTTCAGATACGCTATTTTATTGGTAAAAGCCGGTACATATAAAATCTCATTTGTTCCCAACTCTTTCACAACAGTTTCCGTAATTTCTACTTCACGTCTAATGTCACTGCGTTCCAGCAGCGGGATCGTTTCCAGAGCTTCAGCACTATCTACTGCCGCCTGGCGTCTGTGCAGTTCACTGCACAGCTCGATATTTTTGGCGATAGTTTCAGCATCCATCGACGCTTTAATAGCTGCCATTTTTTCTGCCAGTACTGCCTGCTCCCGCTCCTCTTTGCCCTGCTCAGGATTCAGCGTAACGATGACTTTATGGGTATTATCAAGCAGATAATTTTCGATCAGCTGCTCGTAGTAACGGGTCTTGATGCCTTCCCGCAGCTGCTGCAGCGCCTCGGTATAGCGCAGTCCTGCCAGAGGGTCGCCGTCATAGAGCCAGGAATCCATGACGCTGATGCCATAGATCAGGCCTTTGGGATAAGCGCCGAAATCAGCTTCACGCAGTTTAAATTCCAGATAATTGAGATGCGCCTCTAACAGCTCTTTATCAATGCCATTGATCGTCAGCTGCTGCAGCGTGTGATAAATAACACTGATAAATTTATCACGCTGCTCCGGTCCGGAACCAGCGGCTTTGATCGAAAATACCGGCTGGCGGTAACTGCCGGCATAAGAACCGCTGATGTCCTTGGCAACGCCGGACTGCAATAACGCCAGCCGCAGCGGCGCCGAATTGCCTTCCAGCAGCACGCTTTCCAACACTCTTAATGCCATTGAGGTCTTGACATCACGGGCGTCACCGGTAACGATATGCAGCTCGTGATAGGTTTTAGCCTCGATAGCTTCGTCAGCTCCGACCGGATAAGTGCCAATAACCTCCTGCGTTCTTGCGAAAGCCTCCTGCATCGGGATCGCTGAATCAACTGCGCCGGTGCGTTTAAAACTGCTTAGATATTCGTCATTCAGATATTGCAGCGTTGCCTCGATATCCATATCGCCATACAAATAAATAAAGGAATTTTCAGGGCTGTAATAAGTGGTGTGGAAATGCTCGAAAGCTTCCTGCGTCAATTCGGGGATAGCGTCCGGGTGACCGCCTGATTCAAAGCTATACGGCGTGTCAGGAAATAAAGCCTTCATAGCCTCGTAGTCAAGCAGTGCGTCGGCAGAAGAAAATACGCCCTTCATTTCATTATAAACGACACCGTTATAGCTCAAAGCATCCGCGGGTGTCTCAATATTATAATGCCAGCCTTCCTGGCGCAATGTATAAGGATTTTCATAAATCAGCGGATAAAAAACGGCGTCCAGATACACATCCATCAGATTCTGAAAATCTTTGTCGTTGCGGCTGGCTACCGGGTACATCGTCTTATCAGGATAAGTCATTGCATTGAGAAAGGTGTTCATCGACCCTTTGACCAGTTCTACAAAGGGTTCCTTCAAGCGGTATTTGCGCGAGCCGCATAAAACAGAATGCTCCAGAATATGGGCAACGCCAGTATCGTCGTAAGGCGGGGTCCTAAAGCTGATAGAAAAGACCTTATTGTCATCATCGTTCCCTAAATATAACAATCTGGCGCCGCTGTAAGCGTGCTCCATAACATATGCTTCCGACTGGATCTCGTCGATATAAGCAGCCTGCCTGATAACAAAGCCGCTGTACTCTTTATTTACGTCTAATTTCATTTTTGCCTCCGAATATTTAACATTTGTCATTATTTTATCATAAATCAAACTCCCAGATTAAAAAATCTTTGTGACAACTTGCCAAAGCATCGTATTTTCTTTATAATAAATTTAACGACGTTAGATTGACGTTTTTTTGATGTCACATTTTTTTAGGAGGAGCAATTATGGAGCAAACCCGTTTTACCCTGCGTATCCATCCCCTGATCATGAAAAAATTAAAAGTAATTGCTGATCACAACGGCCGTTCTGTCAACAAAGAGATCGAACAGATCTTAAAATGGATCATCGATGATTTTGAAAATAAATGCGGTAAGATCCGTACAGAAGAACTGGAACTGATCGACCATCCTGAAAAAAAAGCTAAGATCGAGCCTGTTAAAGACCGTCCGATGGATATGCTTTTTAAGCTGTAAGTAAATAAACTAAAACGCGCACCTGCAATGCAGATGCGCGTTTTCATTTTATTATTTAAAGTAATTGACACCTGAAACAAAGATTTTCTGATCTTTATTACCGGTAATATTGCGGTATAACCCGTCTACAAAACGTTCACTGTGACACATTTTACCCAAAATGCGTCCGTCAGGGCTGGTAATGCCCTCGATCGCATACAGCGAACCATTGGGATTATAAGGCATTTCCATCGTCGGCAGACCCTGCGGATCGACATACTGCGTTGCTACCTGGCCGTTTTTGAACAGCTCTTTGATCACAGCTTCAGGAGCATAGAAACGGCCTTCGCCGTGCGATACTGCTACTGCGTGAATATCACCGGGCTCTACTTCGCTCAGCCACGGAGATTTGTTGGAAACGATACGGGTATCGACGATCTGCGATACATGGCGGCCGATATTATTGAAGGTCAGAGTCGGCGAATCAGCTTCCATATCCCTGATTTCACCATAAGGTACCAGACCTAATTTAACCAGTGCCTGGAAACCATTGCAGATGCCAAGCATCAAGCCGTCACGTTCGTTGAGGAATCCCGTTACCGCTTCTTTGATCCTCGGATTGCGGAACATGGTAGCAATGAATTTACCACTGCCATCAGGCTCGTCACCGGCGCTGAATCCCCCCGGCAGCATCACGATCTGCGAATTTTTGATCATGCTGACCATTTTTTCTACCGATTCATCAATGGCCTGAGCAGTAAGGTTACGAATGATAAAGACGTCAGCCACTGCACCGGCTTCTTCAAAAGCTCTGGCACTGTCATATTCGCAGTTCTGCCCCGGAAATACCGGAATAAAGACCCGAGGTCTGGCTAAGGTCACAGGAGCTGTCAGCGGCAATTCAGCTTTATATAAAGGCTGATTTAATTCGCCCTGGGCTTTTTCTGCGATTTTATAGGGGAAAATCTCCTGCAGCGGATCCAGATATGCTTCCTGGGCTGCAGTAAGCTTAACAGCTGTATCGTTGATGCAAATGGACTGTTCTGTTGTAAGATGACCTAAAAGCATACAATCCAGGCCGTCGAACAATTCTTCGATACTGGTTTCGCCAGCCAGTTCCAGCACCATGCCGCCCGGCTGCAAAGTAAACAAACGCTCTGTATCCTGGAACGGTTTAATAAATTCAAAGCCCAGCTGATTGCCAAGACACATAGTAGTAACGGCAGCGGCAATACCGCCTTCTTTGACGGCAGCGGCGGCAAGCACCTTCCCTGCCAGGATCGCTTGATGTACGGCACGCATATTTTTGCGCAGCGCCGCAAAATCAAGAACCTCAGCGTTATCACGCGGGCAGGATAAAAAGACTACTTTATGCCCTGCTGCTTTAAATTCTGCGGAAACAGCCTGATCTCCGTTGATAACGTCAACAGCGAAAGAAACCAGTGTCGGCGGTACCGTTTTATCCATAAAAGTACCGGACATACTGTCTTTACCGCCGATAGCGGGCAAATCAAGTGCGTCTAAAGCTGTAAAAGCGCCTAGAAGCGCACTGAACGGCTGCCCCCAAAATTCAGTATTATTCAGCTTGGGGAAGTATTCCTGTAAAGTCAGGCGCAGTTTATCAGGATCAGCCCCCAGGCATACTGCACGGACCACAGACTCAACTACCGCATACATAGCACCGTGGAACGGGCTCCAGCAGGCAACCTCGGGATGATAGCCGCAGGCCATGACCGAAGCGGCAGTAGTCGTACCATGAAGCACCGGCAGACGGCAGACCATACCTTCGCTCGGAGTAAATTGTGTTTTACCGCCGAACGGCATCAAAACTGTACCGCGGCCGATCGTACTGTCAAAACGTTCCGAAAGGCCTTTCTGGCTGCAAACGTTCAAACGGTTCAAATTGCCCAGCCAGGCCTCTTCCAAAGAAGCGGCTTTAGCAACACATTCGGGAACTTTATCGAAAGCATTTTCGCCCACTGCAGCTTTGACTACGATATTCGTGTGCTGCGCTACCCCATTAGTATCGAGGAAAGCACGGGCCAGATCAACGATTTTCTCTCCGCGCCAGTACATAACAAGACGCGGATTATCAGAAACCTCGGCTACAACAGTAGCTTCCAGGTTTTCTTCATCAGCATGTTTTATAAAGGCATCAAGGTCTTTGGCCTCGATTACGACTGCCATACGTTCCTGAGATTCAGAAATCGCCAGTTCCGTACCGTCCAGCCCCTCATATTTTTTAGGAACTTTATCAAGATTGACGACCAGGCCGTCAGTCAGCTCGCCGATAGCAACGGAAACACCGCCGGCGCCGAAGTCATTACAGCGTTTGATCATCGCTGTAACAGCAGGGTTACGGAACAAACGCTGGATCTTGCGTTCTGTCGGCGGATTGCCTTTTTGGACTTCCGCACCGCAGGAAAGCAGCGAATCTACCGTATGCTCTTTAGACGAACCGGTTGCGCCGCCGCAGCCATCACGTCCGGTACGGCCGCCCAGTAAAACGATCAGGTCTCCGGCAGAAGGGCGTTCACGGCGCACGGTATCACGGGGAGCAGCACCGATGACAGCGCCGATCTCCATGCGTTTGGCAACAAATTTATCATGATAATATTCCTGGACATGACCAGTTGCCAGGCCGATCTGATTGCCGTAAGAGCTGTAACCGGCAGCAGCACCGACAGTTATTTTACGCTGCGGTAATTTACCGGGCAGGGTTGCTTCAATCGGCACACGCGGATCAGCCGCACCGGTAACGCGCATAGCCTGATAAACATACGAACGCCCGGAAAGCGGGTCGCGGATCGCGCCGCCTAAACAGGTAGCGGCCCCGCCGAAGGGTTCGATTTCCGTAGGATGGTTGTGCGTTTCGTTTTTAAACATAACCAGCCATTCTTCTGTTTTACCATCAATTTCTACAGGAACAACGATCGAGCAGGCATTGATCTCTTCAGAAACATCCAGATCATCAAGCTTGCCTTCCGAACGCAGTTTTTTCATACCAATGACTGCTATATCCATCAAGGTCACAGGACGCTCAGTATCTTCGCCGTAAACGGCGTCACGGGTAGCCATATACTTATCGAAAGCTTCCTGAACAGGCTTGTTATACTCACCTGTCTCGATCTCAACGTCTTCGATCTGCGTCATAAAAGTAGTATGGCGGCAATGATCAGACCAATAAGTATCCAGCACTTTTATTTCGGTAATAGTAGGTTCACGGTGTTCTTCGTTAAAATATTGCTGACACCACAGCAGGTCTTCCAGACTCATTGCCAGTCCCATTTCCTGACGCAGTGCTTCCATTTCAGACCTGCTCTTTGTCAAAAAGCCGCCAACCGACTTGATCCTGGCAGGTTCCTCGCAGGTCGCGATCAAAGTTGCTGGTTTATCCCATTCTGCTTCTCTGGCTTCAACAGGATTGATGCAGTAGCTTTTGATTTTAGTAAGTTCTGCTTCCGTCAAAGTACCTTCCAAAATATAAATTTTGGCCGAAGCTACCATCGGACGTTCTTTTTGCGTGATCAGCTGAATAGCCTGTTCGGCAAAATCCTCCCTTTGGTCATATTGTCCAGGAAGATATTCTACAGCAAAAGCACAGCAGCCTGCAGGCACTTCAAAAACTTCGTCGGTAACGGTATCGACCGGTGGTTCCGACAGCACTATTTTTCTGGCGGCCGCAAATTCTTCATCGCTGACGCCCATCACGTCATAGCGATTTAAAATTCTGATACCAGTCAGATTTTTCATGCCCAGGTTGTTGCGCAGATCGGATAATAACCCGTGTGCTTCAACAGCAAAGGCATCTTTCTTCTCCACAAAAATACGTCTGATTGTACTCATAAACTCAGCCTCCAAAATAAGATGCGGTTAAAAATACTCGTTAATATAATTATGACACTTGGGAAACAGTCTGTCCAACAATAACGCTGCTTCCTCATTATGTATCTTCAGCCTGTTTTCAGCCGCCAGCTCCTGTACGGAGAACTGGCCAAAATATAACTGCGTAAAGGCTGCTACATCCATTTCTATATCCTGCATATCCACCGTGCTCTTAACATCGACCTGACCATCATTTACTTCCAGCTTCAATAAACCGTTATTAAGAGGCAAAGTTTTGTCAGTGATCAGCAGCGAAACTGCGCCCTGTATATCTGCGGCAATGTTGGTCAGCTGCACGAGTGCCTGACGCACATTAATGCAGCGCGCCATCATAAACGGCTGCAAGCTGCCGGCATAATTCTGATCCTGTAAATGCAGGTACATTTTATCCCATGCTTCTGCCAGCCAGCTGAACTTTTCAGCTTCTGTTACATGCCCTCTGGCAAAACGCAGCAAAGCATCCCGCGCAGCTGTTTCTTCTGCCAGCAGCTCCTGCACTGTAAAAATTCTATCGGCAATACTGTAAAGCATATATCCTAAAACCTGCCCGCCCCGTTTGGCAAGCACGGCTTTGACCTGCTCTCCCTGATGGACTGACAGTAAATTCCGCCAGTTTTTATCATCCCGCTTGACCGCGCCATGATAAGCAGCAGTTACAGCAGCATATACTTTGGCAAAAGCCTCTGCTTCCTGCTCTAAATCTGCCCGCTGCAGAGTAATATCAGCAGAAGCGCTGCCGGCCTTAGGAAGCACAGCTAAAGGCATCTCGTAACGATGCCTGTAATAGCAGTAATCAAACTGATAAGGACGATAGATCCCGGCACTGATCGGCATCAGCAAAACAAACGCCTGTTTCTGAGCCCGCAAAACTGCAAAAGCAGTATCAAGAAGCGGCCCGAACAAATGTCTGCCCCTGTATTCCGGCGCTGTTGCCACACCAACAATATACGGCACTTGCAATTCCTGACCACGTAAATTGATGGTATAAGGATTCAAATGCAGCATATTCATCAAACTGCCGTCAGCTTCATCAAACCCGCCCAGTATCATATTCTCTTTTAAGCAGTATTCATCAAAATACCACTTAAAAAAAGGAGTATCGTTTTTTTCAAAGCAATAATCCCATAATTCCATTATTTTAGGTAAAGTTTCGTCATTAATGATACGAAAATCCATACTGTACCTCTATTTAAAAACAGCCGAATATTTTTTGATCATAAATTCCGGATGATAGGATTCCTTCGCCGTACGCAGGCCTTCATGCCCCATATCCTCTTCTCTGTTTAAATAAACTACGTCGCCCCAGGCATGTTCGGCAAATTCTTTATTGATCGCTGCATAGATACCGCGAATTTCAGGATTTGCTTTTTCAACATGCAAAACAGCTGTATCATCATTGATTTTTTTACCGAAGCTGAAAGCTTCGATTTTCCCGTCAATACGAATAGCGCCGCCACGCAGTCCCAGCGCTTCAAAATTGTCAAGTGCTTCATGGATAGCGCATTGCTCACAGCGCAGACTCTCGTCTTCACCGACACGCTTTTCGCACCACTCATCGCCAAACGCTTTACACTCTTCATAATTATCCGGTCCGATCGGTTCATAAACATAATCAGGATACTCTTTTTTAAAAGCATTATAGTGATTCTTCTTGCCATGATATTTACGCCCCGACAGATTAGCCAGCTTTTCACGTAAATAAACATAGTCCCAGTTATCACGGTCTTCAACAAACTCCATCTCCGGAAAAGCCTTTAACAGACGTTCTTTGCCGGCTTCATAAATACCATGGATCTCAAACGGTTTGCCTTCATGATATTCTTTGATCGCCGCAAATACTTTCGGCAGATCTTCATCCTTACCGCCAAAGGGCTGTAAAAAGAAGTCAACTTCATTACGTTTAACCTTGATCACCAGAAAATCATGTACTATCGTCCAGTAAATGCCATAGCAATCCTGCCACACAAATAAATTAGTAAATGCACACTCCGAACCACGCTGGTCAGGACGTGATAAATAACTTTCAAACAAAGGCCTGTCAGCCAGTGTTATCTTTTTTAATTCTAAAATAAAAAGGACCTCCTTAAGATACACAGTTTTCCTATCTTGATATTATACCACAAGGGTACGTATTCTCACTAGGCTCGAAAATACCTCGCCAAGTGTTCATATTATACCACAAAACTATCTATTTACTAAAGAAAAAACCAATTGCCTAAGCAATTGGTTTTTTTAAACTTCATTAATTAATTAGCCTTTGCGAGCGTTGAAGCATTCGCGGCAGTATACCGGACGATCCATAGAAGGACGGAACGGTACTTCTGTGTCTTGACCGCATTCTGCGCAAGTAGCATGGAACATTTCGCGAGCCGGGCGCTCGTTGTTGATGCCCATACGTTGTTTGCGAGCTTGACGGCAACCGGGGCAACGGCCGGGTTCATTCGTGAAGCCTTTTTCTTCGTAGAATTCCTGCTCGGAAGCAGAGAATACGAATTCGGTGCCGCATTCACGGCATACTAAGGTTTTGTCTTCTTTCATTGGTTAATCACTCCTTACATTAAACATACCCCATAAGGACTTATAGATGTTACCACTGCTTCCTCATGTTGCGTATGTAGCATGGAAGAAGTTCGGAACCCTACCCGGACCACTGAGATATACTATAAGCAGTATATCTAAAAAAAAGATAAAAGTCAACAAGAAATGTACATTTTAAAATTTATAATTATTTAGGGTATTTTATTCCATCAGAGTTTACATTATCTTTTAAATAATGTGTATCGTTTACATACTCAATCGTAAAGCGGTCCTGCCATTTGGCAATGCAGGTAGTACTGGCGTTATGCACGCCAAACATCCACAATTTATTAAGATCCAGCCCCAGCAAAAGACAAAGCTGCACTCTTACGACGCCGCCATGAGAAACTATTGCTATATTTTTATCGCTGTCACTTTTAAAAATATCTTCGCATACAGAACGAACACGCGCGGCAACATCGTCAAACGATTCTCCGCCAGGCATTCTGCACTGTGCCGGTTGTTTAAAAAACAGTTCCAGCTGATCGTTCCATTTTGCCTTAACTTCTTCATAGCTCAAGCCTTCCCATTCGCCAAAACAAACTTCTTTCAGTTCGTCCAGCGGCTGGAGCTTGAGACCGTGGAATTTTGCCAAAGGTTCAGCTGTCTGTCTGGCACGCTGCATAGAACTGGAATAGATCTCGTCCAGCTCAAGCCCTTCGTAATACTTTCCTAAATCAGCCGTTTGCTTAAAACCTTTGCTGTTGAGAGGATTATCGATATGACCCTGAAATTGAAATGTTTGATTGGCATCTGTCTCGCCATGCCTTATAAGATAGATTTTGCCCATATTGCCTCCTTATTACTTTCCTTTTACTTGTACTGAATGTGAAAATTCTTCCATTTCAGCATGTACTCCTGCTTCGGCAAAAGTCTCCATCTCATTATACGCTTTTATACCTGCATCGAACAAGGTAAAAGCTAAAACTGCACCTTCTCCGGCGCCACTGTTGATCGCCAATCTTAGTGGTGCAGACATTTGCAGCCAGTTTAATAATTTTTCCATACCGGGCTCTGCGGATACATGCCCTGCCATACAATATTCAAGAGACACAGGAGCTAATTTGCCGGCGGCAATAGCAGCCAGGCAGGCAGCAATACCATCCAGCATCACGGGAACTTTACAGGCTGCCGCCTGTAAAACAGCTCCTGTCATTGCTGTTATTACATGATCATCAAGCTTTTGCAGAAATTCGATCCCTTCAAGTTCTAAAAGTGCTTCCATCTGTTCTGTAAGCTGATACTGTTCCGGGCTGCCCAAAGCCAGCATTTGCAGTTTCTCCGTAGTAATGTATTCTTTAGTCAGGATCGCACCCTCTTCAAGTGCGTCCTCAAGCTTTACAGCCGTAGTCATCAGGGGATAAACCTCTGCTTTGGCCTCATGTGCCAGCAAAACAACTGGCAGTTCTCCCTGCATCGCTTTAGCAACAGCCTGTGTATCAGCGCTCCATAGCAGCAAAGCTTTTTTAGGATACTGAACAGCCTTTTTATCAGCGCTGCCAATGATGCCGGCATAACGGGAAACCATTTCTTCCAGTTTAGCGAGTGAGCCGACCGGTTTAATCAAATTATCGAATCTGCTTTGCGCTTCATCTACTTTTTGACTATCGATCGGTTTTATTTGTTCAATAATATTATTTATATCCATCGTTAAACCTTCCTTATCTTAATAAAAATACTGCTGTCAGCAAATAAATCACATTGCCGCACTCAGTCAAGGCACCATAAGTGTCGCCGGTAAGTCCGCCTAACTGCGTTTTCAAATATTGCGCCAGCATCAAAGTAAAAGTAAAACATATGCATGCCACAGCTAAATATTGCCAGCCGCAGGCCGCAATAACAGCGGCACATACCGCAAAAGCAATATATGTATAAACCGGCTTGGCATATTTGGTAAACATATGCCCGATCCCTTCTTTACGTGCATAAGGGAAATTGACAATAAACACCACCATAAAGGTTCGTGTAGCAACGGACATCGTCAGTAAAACCCAGGTCAGTGTTGCTCCATCCAGTTCGAGATACGCCGCTATTTTAAGCAGGACTAAAATAATGATCGCCAATACAGCATTAGAACCGACATGGCTGTCCTTCATTATTTCCAGCATTCGCTCACGGCTGCGAGCCGAAAAAACACCGTCAGCAGTGTCCATAAAGCCGTCATACATCAAACCGCCGGTAATGATGATCTCAGCCAGCAGTAAAAGGGTCACCCGTAAAAAAAGCGGTGTCTCAATATAAAATAAACCATAGTTTACTGCCGCCAGAAAAGCTCCGATTACCAAGCCTACCAGTGGAAAATACGGAACGCTGCGTGAAAAATCTTCGTCACGCCAATCGGTCCGTTTAGAAAAACGTACTCTTGTCAAAAATTCCAGGCAAGTGATAAAATCACGCATGCATGCCACCACGCTTAGTCAGTTCTTTATAGGTATTGATCGCCATCTGCAAAATAACGATCGCCAGAGAAGCTCCTGTTCCCTCGCCAAGACGCATCCCGGCATCGACGATAGGCGTGAGCTTCAACACTTCCAGCATTTTTGCGTGCGATATTTCGGCAGAAAGATGTGAACAAAGCATATACTCGGCGCAGGCTGGTTCCAGACCGTAAGCAAGTAAAGCGGCAGCAGTAGCGTTTACCCCATCGACCATTGTCGGCACACGGCGTCTGGCACCGGCAAGAATCATTCCAGCTAACCCGGCATGATCATAACCGCCAACCTTACAGAGAATATCCATAGCATCGCCCAAACGGGGCTGGTTTTTAGCCAGACCGTCAGCGACGACCTTTCTTTTTATCGCCATTCTTTCGTCATTGATACCGGTTCCTCTTCCGACAGTAAGCTCTGGAGGCAGGCCCAGAAAAGCGGAAACTATTGCCGCAGTAGAAGTAGTATTGCCGATTCCCATTTCTGCCGTAACCAATAAATTATACCCTTTATCAATACATTCATCAGCAACCTTCATTCCTACTTTTAAAGCCTGCTCAGCCTGCTGCAGGGTCATCGCCGGTCCCTGCGTAAAATCCTCCGTGCCCCAGGCGACCTTTTCCTGATAAACTTTCGGCATGGCGCTCAAATCAAAAGCCGTACCTGCATCAACCACAAAAACATCAGCACCGGCATGGCGGGCCATAACATTAGCTCCGGCAGTTTCCCGCATATAGCCGTTGATCATCTGCATCGTCACTTCCTGCGGATATGCACTGACGCCGTATTTAGCGATTCCATGATCGCCGCACATCAGCAGCATTGCACTTTTGATACGCTCCGGCAATGCTGTGCCGGTCATAGCGGCATATTGCTCAACCATTTCCTCCAGCTTGCCTAAGCTGTGCAGCGGTTTATCCATTTTTGCCCAATTATTTTTTATCATTGCCGCAGCATTGCTGTCCAACGGCGGGATAATTATTTTTTCCATTACTCTGCTCCTTCATCATCAAAGTTAAATGCCATTTTCTTGACGTCGATTGCCTGACCTGCGACACAATAAAATACTCTGTCACATTCAGCTGCAACCTGTTGATTGACCCATCCGGCAAGATCTCTGTATTCACGTGCCATAATATTATCAGGCACAATACCGCTGCCAACTTCATTGGTAACAAATACTACCAGCTTTTCTGTTTTTCTGGCGGCTTCCAATAACTTTGCTATCTCGCCTTTGACAAATACTACCTTTTCTTCAAAAGTTCCCGCAGCCGCAACCTTGCCATACATTAAATTACTCATGTATAAAGTAAGACAATCAAATAAAATTGCGTCTGCCCCCTGCCCCGCCTCATCCATTACCTGCTCGGCAGCATAGGGCGCTTCGTAATTATTCCATCTTTGGGGAGAACGACGTTCCTGATGGAGACGGACACGCTCAGCCATCTCGTCGTCAAAGATTTCAGCCGTAGCTATATAAGCGCACTTGCGTCCATAATGCAAAACAAAACGCTCAGCAAACTCACTTTTGCCGCTGCGCGCACCGCCGGTTACTAAAATCAATTCTTTGTTCATTTTTAAGCCTCCCTTCAAAATAAAAATACCCTCTCGAGAGAGGGCATAAATAAACAACCTATGCAAGTATCCACCTATCTCCCGTAGGCATAAGATACCCGTAACAGGCAGGTCTCCTGGCTCAGGTTCAACATTCAACTGCGCCTTCCCAGTTTCCCAGTGGCATATTGCAGTGAACTCCCCTTTACAGTAGCGGGACTGCGCCGGATTTACACCGGTCTTCCCTATTAAGCGCCGACCGCGATCGGCACACCTGTTGATTTTTTCCAATATTATATATTCTACATTCTTTTACAAAGTCCTGCTGACTTGCAAATCATTTTTTCATATTCTTCGTCTAAATACTCATGCGCGTCATTGACATTTCTGACTGTAATCAAAACGCGGCTGCGTCCAAACCAATAATACACCCTGATTTTATACCACTGCGCCACACCGTCAGCACCAACAAACCTGCATTCGCAGCCTGAATGCTCCGGCGCATTATTGTAGTTCGCACATAAAACATCAAAATCAACAGTGGCAGCAAATTTTTCGATATCTTCAGGATACAGCAATTCCTGAACGATATGCTTGTAATCAGTCTTATAAGCACCTGTATACGGAATAAAAACATTCCCTGTTGGGTTAAAAGCCATTCTTGAATAACGGCCGTCTTTTAAATTCAATTCGATGGCAAAATCGTACATTTGCGGAAATAAATCTCCCAAATCTCTGTATGACGGCAGTTTGACAGTACGGCCATAGCCGTTAATACTGCGCCGTTCAGCATTAATGATTTCAATTTTGCTCAAATTCAACAGTTTTTCAAACTGCGGTCTTCTCAGGGGCTGACAATAATAAAATCCCTGCGCTATATTACAGGAAACACTCTTCATTATTGCTACCTGCGCTTCTGTTTCCACGCCTTCACAAATCATTGTGATGTCCAGCTCTTTGGCTATAGCGGCCATACCTTTGATGATCTTGATATCTTTATCATTGTCACAGGCGGCGAGCATTCTTTTATCAATTTTCAAAATGTCAACGCTGATATCACTTAAAATGCGCAGCGATAAATACCCGGCACCAAAATTATCGACCGCGATCTTAAAACCCTGATTTTTCAGTTCATCGACCTGCATACCTGCAAAATTCACATCATCAGCCAATAATCGTTCAGCAAGTTCAACTACTAAAAGCTTATGAGGAACATTATGTTTATCAGCAGTCTCTTTTAAAGAATTGATAAAATTCTCATCTTTGAAATGTTCAAAAGAAAAGTTACATGAAATGGGAAAAACCTGTAGACCTAAAGCCAGGCGCAAGGCCAAGAAATGGCAAATCTCTTCAAAAACAAAATTCTCAAATTTAGACAGCTGGTTACTGTCTGTCAGAATTGGGATCAAGACCTCGGGAAGGATTATACCACGTTTAGGATGCTCCCACCGCAGCAAAGCTTCTGCTCCAACTATCTCATTTGTATAAATGTTATATTGCGGTTGGAAATAAACTGCAAACTCTTTATTTTCCAGGCCGCTGCATACTTCTCCCGCCAGAGCATAATAACCGGTTGCAGCTTCCAGATCATTGATCATGAAGAAACTGCGGCTGCATTTACGAAAAACTTTTTTATTGAGCTGGGCAATGGTTTTAACCAGTGCGTCTTCCAGGGAATCTTCAAAGTGAAAAACATACAGATCGCCGCGAAGCTTGATGCTGATATTGCAAATACGCTTTACTTCGCTTTCCACCATATCAGCTAAACCGTCAAACCAGTTATTATGTGTCTCTTCATCGACAAACGGAACCAGGCAGAAAAATTTATCTCCGCCCTGTCTGGTTGTTAGATAGCCTTTCACGACCCGCCGGTTAAGTTCTGTTCCCAATATCCGCAAAACATTATCCGCCGTTTCACGACCATAAATATCTACGATATCATGATAAGGCTCAATATCCAAATGTATCAGCGCCCAAGGTTCTTTTCTGTGCTGCAGCAATTCATCTGCCTGTTCTTTAAATTTATCAAAGCCCAGCGTTCCGCTGACCTTATCACGCACATATTTCTGCGAATAAAGCATCCTTTGATGCTCAGAAGATTTAAGATAGAGAATAGCTACGAACACACAAAAAGCAAGGATCGACAACAGGTAAAAATTCATATTAATCTCCCATTATCATTCTATATAATTAGGGTAAGTATATATCTTTCGTATAAAAAATACTACATTTTTAATTACTTCAAAACATTTTTAAAGTAATTTAACTCAAAAGAAAATGACCATAGAGCTCTTGCAGAACCTATGGTCATTTTGTTTTAAGCTTCTACTTCTACTTCAACTCTTGCTAAAATGAAACATAAATCAGAAAGCCTGTTCAAACAAATGAGAACCTGAGAATTGACTTCTTCAGTTTCAGATAAACGGAGCAGACAGCGCTCGGCACGACGTGTAGTAGTACGCGCAATGTCCAAAGCAGCTGATCCGGGGGTGCCTCCGGGGATGATAAAATGACTCAAAGGCTGGAGCATATTATCGAATTTATCGATAGTTTCTTCAAACATTTTTACATGCTCTTCTTTGATATAAGGCTCAGGCAAGTTCAAGCTTGCTATATCAGCCATCAGTGACATCAGCAGCTGCTGTACTTTATAAATCGTTTCTCTGACATCCTCGCGTCTGACTGTAGCTCTTGCCAAGCCAAGCGCCGAACTGATCTCATCAACGGTACCGTAAGCTTCAACTCTCATGCTTTGCTTCGGTATGCGTTCGCCTGTATAAAGTCCGGTAGTGCCTTTGTCGCCGGTTCTGGTATATACTGCTGCTTTCATTTTGCCACCATCCTTCCGGAAAATTTTTGATTAATAAATTTCTTCAGCTTTAAAGAAATTTTTGATTTCACGGGCAGCGGATTCTTCACCGTCGCTGCCATGAACGATGTTTTCGCCGATAGTCAGCGCGTAATCGCCACGGATGGAACCGGGAACAGAATCTAACGGATTGGTAGCGCCCATCAGACCACGAACTGCTTTAATTGCGTTCTCGCCGGAAATGACCATTGCTGCAACCGGGCCGGAAGTAATGAATTCAACCAGTTCTCCGAAGAAGGGTTTGCCTTCATGTTCAGCATAATGATATTTAGCTTGTTCTTCTGTGATTTTTACTAATTTTAAAGCCGAAACTTTTAAGCCGCGGCGTTCAAAACGAGCGATAATTTCACCAATCAGATTTTTTTTGACACCATCAGGTTTTACGAGTACGAGTGTTTGTTGCATTGGAATCTCTCCTATTCTAGACTATTTAATTTATACTAAACCGCTAAGCGATTTTAGCCTTTTAAAAGCTGCTGATACTTTTTCTTATCCAGTTTCTCGATCATTGCCGTAATAAGCTGCACAGCTCCTTCATAATCGTCCATATGAATTATAGACTGATGGCTGTGTATGTAACGGGTAGGAATACTGAAGGTCAAGGTCAAAACGCCGGCATCATGCAAATGAATACGCCCGCCGTCAGTAGCGCCGCCTTCAGAAATACTGATTTGTGTCGGAATTTTCAACTCCTCGGCAACCTCTTTGGCAAAGTCACGCAGGGCCGTATTGGGGATCATACCAGCATCAAAGATCGTGATGGCAATACCCTTTCCCAGCTTGGCCGGAGCCACATCATCACTTACGCCAGGCGTACCGCCTGCCACACAGGTATCAATAACAAAAGCGACATCAGGGCTCAGCAGATTAACGCTGGTCTGGGCACCGCGCAGACCAACCTCTTCCTGTACTGTGGCAACGCCGTAGACAGTATTGGGATGTTTATCAGTACTGATATTTTCCATAACATCTGCCATTACCGCACAGCCAATACGATTATCCCAGGCTTTCCCAAGCAATGTCTTTCCATCACCCATAACCGCAAATTCAGCATACGGCGTTACCGGGCAGCCTTCAAAAACGCCCAGATTACGCGCCATCTCTTCGTCAGCAGCGCCAATATCAATATACATATCACGCTTGGCAACAACCTTTGTCCGCTCTTCCGGTGTCAGAATATGCGGCGGCTTGCTGCCGATAACGCCGACAAGATCACCTTTGCTGCCATGCACAGTGACGCGCTGACTGAGCATGACCTGCTCCCACCAGCCGCCTAAACAGGTGAATTTTAAAAAACCTTCTTTAGTAATATGCTTAACCATAAAGCCGATCTCATCCATGTGACTGGCAAGCATAATTTTCGGCAGCTCTTTGCCTTTGCCTTCATTAGCAAAAACTACGCTGCCTAATTTATCATAGGATACTTTCGCTTTATCCTGTAAGCGTTTTTGCAGCAGATTTTTAATCGGCGTTTCAAATCCTGAAACACCGCAGGTTTCAGAAAGCTGTTTCAACCAGGTTAATTTTTTATCCAATTATTTTGCACCTCCATTGCTGCGCATTGCTTTTGCCTGCGCGCGTAACCGTGCTACACGGTCTGCGGTGCTGGGATGTGTGCTGAATAGCTGCTGCATATCTTTCGCACTGAAAGGACAAATGATAAACATATGGGCAGTATTTTCAGTAGCCCCCGGCATCGTTCTATTTTTTGCATAAGACTCTATTTTCAGCAAAGCGTCCGCCAAAGCATCAGGATTGCCGCTTAACTCACCGCCTGATTCATCGGCCATATATTCTCTGGAACGCGAAACTGCCATCTGGATAATCCCGGCAGCCAGAGGCGCCAGTATCATCATAGCCAACCCGACAACAGCACTGCTGCTGTTATTGCGGTCTCTGTCTCCGCCGCCAAAAAACATGCCCCAGTGCGAAAGTGTCGTAATGATACCCGCCATGGAAGCAGCTATTGTCCCGATCAAAATATCACCATGCTTCACATGGCTCAATTCATGTGCCAAAACACCTTCGATCTCATCTTTATCAAGCGCATTGGCTAAAGCGGTAGTTACTGCAACCGCAGCATGTTCAGGATTGCGACCGGTCGCGAAAGCATTCGGTACAGGACTGTCGATAATATATAATTTGGGCATTGGCAAATTGCCTCTTTCTGCCAAACGCTGCACCATTTTATATAAGGCAGGCGCACTTTTTTCATCAACCTGTTTGGCATTATATTGTGCCAAGACCAGTTTATCACTATTCCAGTACGAAAATAGATTCATGGCGAGTGAAATGATAAGCATCATCATCATACCGCGGGCACCGCCGAAATAGTCTCCGACCAGTACCAATAACACAGTAAGAGCCGTCATTAAAAAAGCTGTTCTCATACTTTTTTGTTCCTCCTCAAAATAAAGACCGGCAAACAACATCTATAAGACTTGCTTAAGCCTTGTAGAATATTATACCAAGTACTACACTATTTTTCAATTTGCGCTTTAACAGCTGTCAACATATTTTCACTGTTTTCACGAACTTTTTTCTTTAAAATAGGATTTAACAGTCCGGCGATCATTGGAATACCAAATTCAAAATCTACCAGCAGCGAAACTTCCGTACCTTCATTTACAGGAACCAGCTTCCATTCGCCCTCCATTTTCTTCAAATCACCCTCCGTCTGACAATAAGTGATCCTCAGTTCTTCCGGGTAAAAAGTATCACGCTCGGTCCAGACTATTTTACGCCCGTCTACATTGGAGACCCAATGAGAAACCGTAGTGTTCTCACCACGTTCTAAAATCTCTACGCTGACCAGATCCTGCATAAAAGAAGGATAAGCTTCCATATTTTTTATTATTTCAAAGATCGGCTTACTGTCGCCTTTGATCACGATTTTTGTTTCTACGCAAGGCATAATTCTGCTCCTTTTATAAATCTTCAATCACTTCAGCCGTACTGCGTACAGCTTCTCTAAAGATCATCAAAACCTGATCGATAATATCTGTCGGCATAATCAAAGGCGGTTCGATCCGAATAACTTTAGGATTATTTAAAGTGTAAGCAATAATGACGCATTTATCGATCATCAGCGACATCAGCATACCGCCGGCACCTTCTTTAGTAAGTTCAATGCCGATCATCATACCGCGGCCGCGGACCTCTTTAATGACAGAAGGATATTCTTTTTGGATCGCTTCCAGACCTTTTTTAAAGTATGCTCCGGCAGCTGCGCCGCGGGCAAGCACATCATTTACTTCGATATAATGCAGGGCAGCATTAGCAGCAGCACAGGCCAGTTGATTGCCGCCAAAAGTTGAAGTATGTAAAAAAGGTGCTTCGATCAGGCCAGCCCAGGCCTCAGCAGTAGCCGTTATAGCGCCAACAGGCATCACTCCGCCGCCTAAAGCCTTGGCTGTAGCCATTATATCCGGAGTTATCTGCTCATGATCAACACCAAACCAGGTACCAGTCCTGCCGATACCGGTCTGTACTTCATCAGCAATCAATAAGACGCCATATTGGTCACATAATTCTCTCACTGCTTTTAAATAACCTTCCGGTGGAACGATGATCCCACCTTCGCCCTGCACTGGTTCTAAAATAACTGCCGCTGTTTCATCATCAATCACTTCAGCAAGAGCGTCTATCTCGCCGTATTCTACATGCGTAAAATTATCCAGCAGCGGTTTAAACGGATCCCTGAACAAATCTCTGCCTGTAGCCGTTAAAGAACCGAAAGTTTTGCCATGAAACGCATTCTTAGCAGCAATAAACTTTTTTCTTTTTGTTGCCAGACGCGCAACTTTAAGGCAGCCTTCAACAGCTTCTGTACCGCTGTTGACGAAAAAACTGTATTGCAGATCCCCGGGAGTGATTTCTGCCAGTTTTTCTGCCAGATCAGCCATAGGCCTGTTAAAAAGCACTTTCCCGCTCATAGGCATTTTATGCAGCTCTGCTTCCACCGCCGCTATAACTTCCGGATTTCGATGACCCAACGCAAACATGCCATAACCGCCGAGGCAATCAATAAACTGTTTGCCTTCACTGTCGGTTATTATCCAACCCTCTGCGTGGCCTTCAACGCTTGCCAAACCCATGAAACGAAATAATTTCGCCTGGGCCGGATTGATATATTTTTCATATTTACTGATCGTTTCTTCAACATACATAGTCAATTCCTCCGTTTATTTCAACAAACTGCTTACGGGAACCAACTGGATTCCAGATGCATTTACTTCATCAATGACCCTGCTCCAGGCTGCAGCAGTATGCGGCCGGGCGTGGCAAATAGCAATGGCACTGCCGTTTCTGTCAGCCATTTCCACCGCCTGCCAGATTTTAGCAATAATGTCGTCTTCGTTGGCACTGTTGTCCAAAAAGATATTGTTGCGGGCCGTAGGCACACCCATGCTGCGTGCGACCTGGTCGCCAATAGATTTGGAATAGGTACTGCTGTCTACAAAGAACAGACCCTGCTGCTTCAAAACTTTCAGTACGGCTTTCATCGTTGCTTCATTACTTGTTGCTTTTGATCCCTGATGATTATTAACGCCTTCGATACCAGGTAGGCTGTCTACTGCTTTGCGCGTCACTTGCTGAACCTGGTCAGCAGTCATATCAGTCAGTATGGTAGCTTTGCCCTCAGACATTGCTGTTCTGTCCATCGGTTCCATCGGCAAATGCAACATGGCAGTCTTCCCGCCGCCTTTTATAACATGCAAAGCGTCGCTGCTGAAATCCTTATAGGGAAGGATCGCATAACTAAAGGGCGCATTTAATTTGACCAATTTCCTTACCGGCGCTAGATCATAACCGCAGTCGTCAATAATAACGGCTAATTTACCATGATACTTCTGGGTCGTTTTTTTGTCATCCTTCTTCTTACTCTCATCTTCTTTAATATCTTTGTCTTCCTTCGTCAGATTTAAATTATGATAAAAGTAAACCGTATCGGTGACAAAATTCATTTTACCTGTTCCTGCTTTGGCAGAAATGGCAATTTCCATCCGCACTGCTTCCCAACCGTTGTAAGTCGCATCGCGCTGATTGAGTACAAGCATTTTCGTACCGGCAATTTTCTCTCCCAGCCAGTCGGCAGCCCCCTCTAATCCTGTACTTGGCGGAACGCCAATAGCCAGCTGACGCTTATTCCAGACCACTTCTCCGCCTGTTTCCTTCATGCGCTCATGCTGATCTTCACGGCCATTGTCAGTTAACTGCCAGTTATCTTTCGATAACAAAATATCGTCAACTGCCCTGTGTGCTTCTTTTGATTCTTCCCGTAAATCAACAGCAGAAGAACCAGTCAGGCCTTTATCAAGCACATCTTTTTCTCCGCCTCTGCTCGCCGCATAATAAATACCGCCGGCAACGGCTATAGCCAATAATACTAAAATCAGAGTCAGAACGAAGCCTCCGCCTGATCCTTTTTTTCTATTACTCCTTCTCGCCATAGTAGCCTCCTCTATGCCCGCGGATGCGCTTTTTCATAAATATCGCGCAGGCGTTTATTTGTCAGATGCGTATAGATCTGTGTTGTAGAAATATCTGAATGTCCTAAAAGTTCCTGCACAGACCGCAAATCAGCCCCATTATCAAGCAGATGCGTAGCAAAAGAATGCCGCAGCATATGCGGTGTAAGCTCCTTACTTAACCCTGCCTGATGCCCATAACCGCGAATGATCTGCCAAAAACGCTGCCTTGTCATTTCATTACCGTTCATGCTCAAAAATAAATTTTTGACAGTGGGATTTTTTGTATGGACCAACTGCGGCCTTACAACATGCAGATATTTGTCTAAATATTCAACGGCTATACCGCCTACAGGTATCAACCGCTCTTTAGAGCCTTTGCCGAAAGCGATGATATATTTCATCTGCAGATTAACCCCACTGACAGGTAAACTCAGCAATTCGGAAACGCGCATTCCTGTCGCATAAAGCACTTCCAGCATTGTGCGGTCACGATAGCCTTCATGCGTCCCCAGATCAGGCTGCTCCAAAAGCTTCAGCACCTCTTCCGGATTTAAAACCCTGGGCAGTTTGATGCCTTTCGTTCCCGCTTCCACAACTTCAGCAGGATCAATATCCAAATAGCCTTCTGCCGTCATAAAACGATAAAAAGATTTTATGGCAGCCAGCTTCCGTGCTATTGTTGCTGCTGCCAGGCCTTTATTTTTCAAACCTGTCATATAGCGGATGATCTGTTCACGCGATACTTTAGCCAGCGCGTTATTATCAGGCAAAGACAAAGCTTCTTTAAACAAACGTAAATCACGCTCATATGCCAGTCGTGTATTAGGTGATAATCCCAATTCAACTGTCAGATATTCAAAAAATAAACTTAACTTATCGTTCATAATTTATCCTCAAAAAAGAAAAACAACGCTCAAGCGCTGTTTTTCAAAACATTATTGTTCGCGCTTCTCTGGCTGCATAATTGTAATATTAGCCGCCGGCGAAATAGTCGATATAGCATGCTTATAAACAAGCTGTTGTTTACCTTCGTTTTCAATAATAACGGTAAAGTTATCAAAACCTCTTACCAGCCCTCTGATTTGAAAGCCGTTAACTAAATAAATAATAACACCCAGGTTTTCTTTACGTACGTGGTTCAAAAAGCTGTCCTGAAGATTCATTGTCGGTTTTGGTCCACTATTATTCATAAGTTTCCCCTCCAAAGTAATTTCCAACTATATATCTTAATTCTACCGCAGTTTAAACTTTTCTACAAGCATTTGCTGCATATCCTCGATAATCTTTTCATATGCAGGTTCTTCTCCCACATCGAACCATTCAATATAAGGCATCTGACGATACCAGGTAAATTGCCGTTTGGCAAAATTCCGAGTTGCCTGTTTCAATTTCTCAACAGCGGCCGCTTTATCCATCTGCCCCTGTAAATACCAGGTTATCTGCCTGTAACCAATGCTGCGCATCGACTGGGCCTCTGGAGAGATGCCGCTTTCAAGCAGCTTTTCAGTTTCCTCGATCAACCCGTCTGCCAGCATTTTATCAACTCTGGCATTAATTCGTGCGTACAAATTCTCACGTTCCATCCGCAGACCCAAAACAACAGCGTCATAGGGCCACTCATCAGCTTTCTTATGAGTAATTTTTTCACCGCCCTGCACTGCTTCGATCGCTCTGATGATCCGCCTGACATCATTAGCATGCAATCTTGCGGCAGCTTCCGGATCAAGCACCTGCAATTTTTCATGCAAAGCGCTGTTGCCATGTGCTTTCGCAAATGCTTCCAGCTCCTGCCTTAATTCACTGCATTCTTCGACGGCATTGAACTCATAATTTTCAAGTAAAGCCTTGATATAAAGCCCGGTGCCGCCAACAATTATTGGTAATTTACCGCGCTCATTGATATCAACGATCAGCTTTTCGGCTTTTTCTTTAAAATCAACAACGCTGAATTCAGCATCCGGCGGTAAAATATCAACTAAATGATGCGTCACTTCCGCTAATTCCTCAGCAGAAGGTTTTGCCGTACCGATATTCATTTTTTGATATACCAGCATGGAATCGCCGGAAATTATTTCACCATTAAGACGCTTTGCCAAGGCTATACCGCAATGGCTTTTACCGGTTGCAGTCGGTCCTAAAATAACGGCAACTTTCGGTTTCATGCCGTTACCTCCTTCGGATACCATATTTTACGCGGCTATAACGGCCGCCAACAATTTCTGTGCACCCAAAAGCTTCCAACAACTTTTGGCCCCGTTCTTTGATAACTACACAGGGAGCTGCTCGCAGCGCAGCCTCAACCATCTCTGCCGTCAAAGCTTTTTCCCACGCCAGCGGCCGCAGCGGTTCCATATTGGAAGAACCGTTTACAGGTATTCTAAACATTGGATCAAAGTAAACAACATCAAAACTGTCGGCCGGTAAAGCAGCTAAATAAGTCTCCGCTTCTGCACATACCGTTGTTATCCTGCGCATGGCACTATTTAAATCAATATCTTCAGCCTGATAGTTCTTCAGTCCCTCACTGACTACAAAGTGCAGTAATGGCGAAGCTTCAACAGCACAAACAACACCCTCAGCTCCTGTAATAAAACTGGCAACAATGGCATCACTGGCCAGCCCCATCGTGCAATCGAGAACTTTCATGCCCGGCTTAAGCTCCAGGGCAGCAACAAAGTGATCGGGCTCGTACTTTTTTAAGCGTTGCGCACGCAAAACTGCCATACTGGGGTGAAAAAAGAAGGTCCCGGAAGCACTATAGACCTGCGGTCCTTGATTCGTTGCCACTAAAAGTGCGTCCACCTGCTCCTGGTCAAGCAAAAATTTCAAAGACCCCTTACTGCCGCGTTCCACATATTTCACGTTAAATTTCTCTGCCCATATTTGAGCAATTTTCTCTAAATCAGCATTTTCATTGCGTCCAACTGTTACTGCAAACTTAAACGATTTCTGCATACTTTTACGTTCTCTTAAACATCTTATATAATTCAGCAGAATTTATTTCCACCATACAGGGTCTGCCGTGAGGACAGGTAAAAGGATGCTCCGTATTGCAAAGATCAATGATCAACTGCCGCATCTGGCGCATATTCAGAACCTCACCGGCTTTGATAGCTGCTTTGCACGCAGTCATATGCAAAATATTCTGACGCAAATCGCTGGGATCGATCGTTCTTAATTCAGCCAGCATTTGTGTAATTTCTCGCACAAAATCTTCCGCATCATCAGCCTTTATATCCGCAGGCAGGCTTGAAACACGCAGCATAGCTTCGCCTGCTGCCTCTATATCAACACCTAAACGCAGGAATTCTTCCCGATGCTCCTCGATCAAATTGACATCCTGGGACGTAACATCGATATACAAAGGTATCAACATCTGCTGAGCCGGGATATCATTATGAGCAGCGACAAGCTTATCATATAAGATTCGCTCATGCGCGGCATGCTGATCGATCAAAAACAAAGAATCTTCTGATTGGGCAACAATAAAGGTTCTGTCAACCTGTCCCAGAGGCCAGATCGTATCGACGCCGCTGTCAGTATCAGTAAAATCAATAATATTAGAGGCAATATTGTCTTGTTTATCAAAAACATCACGGGTTTCACTTATCGTATACACAGGTTCTGTTTTAGGAGGCCTGTATGTATATTCCGGCTCTTTCCAAACACTCTGCTGCTGCGCTTTATATTCCGGTGCCGGTTCTGTTTTTATAGCACCAGTATTGCTGCCTGAAGCCGGTAAAACCTGCGTCTTTGCTTCAACCGGCTTATTTTCGCTGCTTTCCGGCAGTACTGCCGGTATCTCCGCTGCTTCTGCAGCAGTCTCAGCAGGTTTAAATACCTGCAGCTCAGAATCATCCAATAATGTCAGATCCTGCGGTTTAGCGCTCATGGGCCGCGTCAATGCGTCAGTCAAAGCTTTGTACATTGCTTTATAAACCGTGCTGTCATCACTGAACTTGATTTCACTTTTCTGCGGATGGACATTGACATCAATACTTTCAGTATCGACATTGATATTCAACACCGCAAACGGGAAACCGCTTTTAGGGATCTGCGACTGATACGCATGGTCAATCGCCTTAGCAATCATTCTGTTAGTAATGATGCGTCCGTTTACCAGCAGGGTCTGCCATTGCCGCGTACCTTTCAGCAAAGTCGGTTTGCCGATAAAGCCCCTTACTTTCACTTCGCTGTCAGCAAAATCTACTGTTAAAAGCTCTTCGCTGACATTTTTACCATACAGCGCCTTGATAGTCTCGACCAGATCACCGTTGCCCGGCGTACTTAAAACTTCTTTATCGTTGCTGATAAGCTTAAATCTTACATCAGGACGCGATAAAGCCAGTTTTGTGATCAGTTCACTGATATAACGGCTTTCTGTTTGTACGGTCCGTAAAAATTTACGGCGGGCCGGAACATTGAAAAACAAATTTTCAACAATGATCGTCGTCCCCGTATGACCGCCTGTAGCAATACATTCAGCCTGATCACCACCTTCGATTTTGATCGAAGTAGCAAACTCTTCCGTAACAGGCCGCGTCAGCAGTTGAAAATTACTGACAGAAGCAATACTCGGCAATGCTTCGCCGCGAAAGCCTAAAGTATTCAGGTGCAGCAGATCTTCCGCCGCTCTGATTTTACTTGTAGCATGCCGCAGAACTGCTAATTTTGCATTTTCTTCCGACATACCGCTGCCGTTATCGACAACGCGGATGTATTCTGTGCCGCCGCCAAAAATAGTGACCTCAATATTATCCGCACCTGCATCCAAAGAATTTTCAACAAGCTCTTTGACGACAGAAGCAGGTTTTTCGACAACTTCACCGGCTGCGATCTGATTCGCCGTATTCTGATCTAATAACTGTACTTTTTGTTCGTTCATAATTCACCGCCTTCCCTTTTGGCTTCATCCTGCAATTTATACAAGGCATTCAATGCTTCGATCGGCGTCATCGCCATAACATCCATTTTTAAAATCTGCTGCTGCAAGCCGCTGGCAAACAACGACCCCATCGGCGCCGCTTCTTTTTCTGACCGGGGAGTTATCTGAACACTGCAGGCAGCTTCACAATTGTCATACTCGTCCAGAATCTCCTGAGCCCGGTCAATGACCTTCTTAGGCAGGCCGGCAAGCCTTGCAACATGTACACCGTAACTGCGGTCAGTACCGCCGGGCACGATCCTGCGCAAAAAGACGATATCATTGCCACGCTCTTTAACAGCAACAGAATAATTTTTAACACCGCTCATAACGTCTTCCAACGCAATCAACTGATGATAATGCGTAGCAAACAGTGTTTTGGCTTTTATTTTCTCGTGAATAAACTCCATTACAGCACGCGCGATGCTCATACCATCAAAAGTGCTGGTACCGCGGCCAACCTCATCCAAAATAATCAGACTGTCCTTAGTTGCATACCTGAGTATCTGCGCAACTTCGTTCATCTCTACCATAAAAGTACTTTGACCAGTTGCCAGGTCGTCGCTGGCGCCGACGCGGGTAAAAATCTTATCCACAGGGCCAATAGTAGCCTGACGTGCGGGAATAAAGCTGCCCATCTGCGTCATCAAAACCAGCAGGGCAACCTGGCGCATATAAGTCGATTTACCAGCCATATTCGGTCCGGTAATAATAATCATACGTTCGTCATTATTGTTGAGAGTCGTGTTGTTTGGAACAAAAATCTCACGTTCCAGCAAACGCTCCACCACCGGATGGCGTCCGTCATAAATCTTTATTTCACTGCGGTTATTCAATTCCGGGCACACATAGTTATATTTAAAAGCAACTTCCGCCAGCGATACCAAAACGTCAATATTGGCCAAAGCCCGTGCTGTTTCCTGCATCTGCACGATCTGAGCCCTGATCTTCTCACGCAGCTGTGTAAAAATATAATATTCAAGCTGCTCGATCTTTTCTTTAGCGCTTAAAATCTTATTTTCAAAATCTTTTAATTCAGGAACTATATACCGCTCGGCATTTACAAGTGTTTGCTTGCGGACAAAATAATCCGGTACATTTGCGCTTTGACCTTTAGAAACTTCGATATAATAGCCAAAAACCTTATTATAGCCGACCTTTAAGGTTTTGATGCCAGTCTCTTCTTTGATTTTCAGTTCAAAATTCTGCATCCAGGTCTTATTATCACTGGCAATAGAATGCAGTTCATCCAGCTCTAAATCAAAGCCGCTGCGGATCATGCCGCCTTCGCGTACAGAAAAAGGCGGTTCATCTACGATCGCTGCCATCAAAGTAGTAAAAAGCTCCTGATGCAGATGCACATCTTCACATAACTGTTGTAAAAGTTTGCTGTTACAGGATCTCAGTAAGCTTTTTATTTCAGGAAGCACTGCCAGTGAAGAACGCAGTGAAACCAGATCACGCGCGTTGGCACTGCCAACTTCGATACGCGAAACAATACGTTCTAAGTCAAAAATAGCTTTTAGCTTTTCCTGCAGGTTGCCACGCAGCTGTATATTAGCCAGCAATTCTCCTACTGCTTCCTGCCTTGACCTGATCTGTGACAAATCCAGCAAAGGACATTCGATCCAGTTACGCAGTTTACGGGCACCCATAGAAGTAGACGTAAAATCAAGTACATCTAATAATGTGCCCCGTTTGGAACCATCCCGCATATTTTTGATAAGCTCTAAATTTCTGACAGCCGTTGCATCCAAATTCATAAACTGTTCTTTAGCGATACGCGACAAGCTGTTGATATGCGACAGATCTGCTTTAACAGTTACATGCAGATAACGCAGTAAATGCTCTACCGTATCATGCACTAAAATATCGGCAACATCATCATTGCCAAAATGCTGCGCAAAATACTGCGGCGCTCCTTCTTCTTCCTGATATACCGAAACTGCACATTCCGGCACTTTGCTTTTGATCCAGGCTGCTAAATTCTCCCAATTGGCAATACCGCTATAGGCAACTAATTCTGCCGGCTGAATGCGGAACAGCTGTTCCTTGATCGCCATCAAACGCTCTTCACCAGCAGCACTGAACCATTGGCATTCGCCTGTAGAAATATCGGCGGCAGCAAGACATATTTCACTGCCATCCTCCTGCAGAAAAACTAAATACCTGTTATGTTTATCATCTAAAAGCTGTTCGCTCAAAACAGTTCCGGGCGTAATGATCTTGACGACCTTACGTTCAACGATACCCTTGGCTGCTTTAGGATCTTCCACCTGCTCACAAATAGCGATGCGATAACCTTTTTTGATCAGTTTGGCAATATAATTATCGACAGAATGATAAGGCACGCCACACATCGGTATCTTTTCTTCCATACCGCCGGCACGCCCTGTCAGCGTGATATTCAACTCTCTGGAGGCTGTCAGCGCATCCTCAAAAAACATTTCGTAAAAATCGCCTAAACGGAAAAACAGCAATTCATCCTCATGCTGACGCTTTACTTCAAGGTACTGCTGCACCATCGGCGTATAAGCAGTTGTCATTTTACCGCCTTCCCTTTAAAAAGCCAGGTCTGCGCAGTTTCGATCTGCACCTGCACTTTATCGCCCAGCTCAAACTCTCGTCCTTCGACCGGCCATAAAACCAGCTTATTAGTACGTGTTCGCCCGCTCCATACTTTTTCGTTATTATTGCTTGGTCCTTCTGCTAAAACTTCTAATGTTTTGCCAACCAAAGCTTCATTACGCTGCACACTCGAAATATTCTGAGCTTCCATCAGTAAATTCAGTCTGGCTTTCTTTACATCTAACGGAACCTGTTCTTCCATTAAAGCAGCCGGTGTTCCCGATCGTTTAGAATAAATAAAAGTAAAGGCCGCATCAAAACCAACTTCTTTTACTAAATTCAAAGTATCATTAAAATCAGCCTCTGTTTCCCCGGGGAACCCAACAATAATATCCGTTGTAATAGCAGCTTCCGGCACATAACGCCTGATCATAGCTACAAGCTCCAAATATTTTTCACGTGTATAGCCGCGGTTCATTGCTTTCAAAATTTTATTGCTGCCGGATTGAAATGGGATATGAAAATTCTCGCAAACATGCTCACATTCGGCAACTGCTTTGATAACATCTTCGTGCATATCACGCGGATGACTTGTCATATAGCGAATCCGTTCCACTCCCGGGATTTCATTCACGCGGCGTAATAATTTGGCAAACTGATCTTTTTCGCCAAAATCTTTACCATAGGAATTGACATTCTGCCCTAACAGCGTAAACTCCTTATACCCTTTAGCAACGGCCTGCTCGACCTCATCCACAATATTTTCGATACTGCGGCTGCGCTCACGTCCACGTACATACGGCACAATACAATATGTGCAAAAATTGTTGCAGCCATACATAATCGGGATCCAGGCTGAAAACCCGCTTTGCCGAATACGCTCGCCCTCAAACTCGCTTTCTTTGACCTCCAGACTGTTATACACCCGTTCGCCTTTATCAGCCAAATACTCAGCCAGTATCTCCTTAAAACCATTGACATGGGCTGTACCGATCAATAAATCGATTTGCGGATGTTTTTTGATCAGTTTCTCACCATCCTTCTGCGCCATACAGCCGGCAACACAAACGATCTGTCCCGGACGCTTTGCTTTGACCCCTTTTAATTCACCAATTTTACCTAAAATGCGTTTTTCCGCACTTTCACGTACGCAGCAGGTATTTACTACAACTACATCCGCATCATGAAAATCGTCAGCAGCGCTGTAGCCAAGCTCCTGCAGCTGGCCGGCATAATGCTCAGCGTCACTTTCGTTCATCTGGCAGCCGTAATTTAAAATCGCATAAGTTTTTGCTGTCACTGAATACACCTCATATTAAAATTGAAACCGCAACTAAGCAGCTTCGCAAAATTACCTGTATTATATTATTATACCTTTTTAGGTTAGCAGTGGCAAATTTTAACTGGTAAAAATTTAGCAAAAAAGCAGAGCATCTGCTCTGCTTTTTAGTATTCAACCTTTATACCAGGCTACAGTTTTAGTCAGTGCTTCTTCAAAAGCATAATGCGGTTTCCAAGCCAATTCATTTTTGATTTTTTCACAATCCATAGGATAACGTAAATCATGCCCAGCCCGGTCTTCCACAAATTCAATTACATTTTCATCTTTGCCCAAAATTCCCAGTACCACTTTTATAAAAGTTAGATTGGCCATTTCGGTACCGGCCGCAATATTATAAATATGACCAGCTTTTCCATTTTTGAGTATTTTATCAACAGCAATACAATGATCAAGCACATATAACCAGTCACGTTTATTTAAACCAGTACCATAAACAGGTATTTTTTTGCCGCTCTCTGCTAAAGCTATGATCTTAGGCAAAAGTTTTTCACTATGCTGCCAGGGTCCATAATTATTACTGCTGCGGCTGATAGTTACATATAAACCATATGTCCTGGCATAAGCCAAGCACAATAAATCAGCGGCTGCCTTTGAAGCAGCATAAGGACTGGAAGGATGTAAGGCAGCTTCTTCTGTGAACCCACGCCAGTCATAATCTAACTGTTTGTCCCCATATACTTCGTCCGTAGATATCTGATGAAATCTTGCTACAGCAAACTTAACACAGGCATCTAACAACACACCTGTACCTTCGACATTAGTTTTAGTAAAAATAGACGGAGACTTGATAGAAGTATCGACGTGGCTCTCAGCCGCAAAATTTATCACTGCGTCGAACTTATACTGCGCAAAACACCTTTCTACAAATTGCTCATCACAAATATCTCCCTTGATGAAAGTGAAATTATTTAATTTAACGACATCTGCCAGCGCCGCCATATTAGCAGCATAAGTCAGCTTGTCCAAACATACAATTTCATCATTCGGATACTGCTGTAAATGCCAATTTATATAATTGCTGCCAATAAAACCGGCGCCGCCGGTAATCAATAAACGCATAAGTACCTCTTTAGATAATCACAACTGATAAATTTATTATATTAATTGTTAATATCTTTTTTTCTTACTTTTTGAAAATTCTTGTACATTAGATACATTAAAATAATTCAAAAGTGTCAATATTACACCTAGTGATATATAGTAAGTTAAAAATGTATAATTACTAAACATTGCCACAATAGACGCAATCCAAGCAATCAAAATAAACATAAAATTATATTCTTGTATTAAATAAAACCAATTTCTATATATTTTTATTATAACATATCCCATTGGTAAAAACCATAAAATCAGTCCTACAATACCATTGTTAATAATAATATTTATAAAGCTATTAACTACTGGAAATTCCGATTTAAAAGGACCGTTTTTATAGATATCGGATTGCCAATTTTTTACTTCCTTATTATTTAAATCTTCGTAATTCAAATAATTTGCTATATATGCCTCTTTTAAACCGTCACCCACTCCAAATATAATATGTTTCTCTGCTATCTTTATATTAGTAACAAGATTTATGTAACGAGCATTATTACTTCTTGCATTAGAATCAGCAATAGATAAAACATTATTATTTAAATATTCCTTATATTTAAATGCATATTCTTTATCAAAAAATGTAGACGCGCCAACAATAAAAGTAATACTTGTTATTACAGTCACTATTAATGCAGTAATAAAGTATTTCTTTTTCTCAAATATATTAATTAAATATAATAGTCCTAATTCAACAATATATAATATAATTGCAGTTCTTGCTTGCGTTAAATAAATCAAAAAAGAAAAATAGGCTACAGCAAAAATAGTTTTAATATTTTTCCCTTCATACAAGTAACTCCACAAAAAAGGAATTATTAGTGAAACTATTATTCCAAAATGAGAAGGCTCTGTACATAAACTACGCAATTGATTCTCCCATATTAATGGTGGCCACCAACCATGGACTGCAGAAACATCGTATAAATATGGGTTTATTATTTTCAATAATTTATAAGCATATATATTATTGAATTTCAAAACAAAGACTTCCAAAATTGAGTATATTCCACATAAAAAAGCTAATATCAAAACATATCTTCGAACAACGAAAAACATATTTTCTTTCTTAATCATATATAAATCATATATTAAATAAACAGTACCCCAGCATGTAATTGTAGGTAATAAAACTTTATTTAAAGACAATCTAAGAAAAATATAAAGTTTGACTATTATTTCTCTATCAAAATAATAAAGTATTATAGGAAATTTCTTTAGTATTAAATCTAATTTATTAGAATGAAATTCTTTCAAAAAATTTATATATTCGTAATTTATTACACCATGAAACAAACAAATAATTTGCCAACACAAATAAATACATATATATAAATATAGTATATTATTTATTGTTTTTTTAGGCCAAAACACATTTCTTGTGATACAAGATAGTAAAGCTATAATAGTAAAGTACAAAGAAAGTTTAGTTCCAATAATAGATATTGAAAATATATTAGGTATACTGTCAAATGGTAATGCTATTATTGATAATCCAAGAAAAATTTCTTGAATTTTAATAATATTTTTTTCTTCTACCATTATTGCACCTCATAATATGTATATCTAGTTTTCTTAAAGATACGTACATCATCAAAGTAACACAAAATTCCGTTACCAACATTGTAAAAGCAGCACCCTTATCAAAAAACAAATAGCTCATAGGTATTATTAAAATAATGCTTATCAATGCAGAAACAAGCAAAATTTTACTATAAACTCTATTATAACCAAAAGTTAACAATGTATGGGTTCCTAATACATTGCTTATAGCCACTAAAAAAGGAATAGCAGATAATATTTTTATTAAAATAATAGATTGTTCATATTGATCTCCTAATAATAATGAAACTATTTCATGTGAAAAGATAAATAAAACAAAAAACATAATAAATCCAAATATCGAATAATATTTCAAAACTTTTCTGATGAATAAAATAGCATTTGATTTATTTATACTAACTTGTTGGCTTATATAAGGAAATATTGCCAAAGAAATAGGGTTCAATATTCCTTTAATGCTATCAATTATTTTATTAGCAGCTCCATAATATCCAACAATTACATCATTAGTAAATAAGCGCAAAACAATAATATTAGTTGCAGTATAAGCATTTATTGCCAAAGTAGAAATAAAAATTTCCCATCCTTCAATAAAAGTATTTGCTATATATTTAATTGAAGGAAACAAAAACAGATAATTATATTTTTTTATTAAAAAAAACAAAGAGAAAATACCTGATAAAACATTAGTTGATGCTTGGCAAACTGCAGCTATAATATAATCATCTGGAGTGCGTACAAATAAAAAAATGGCAATAACTGTGATGAATCTTGATAATATATTTATTACAGTTATATACTCCATTTTTTGTATGCCTTGAAAAAACCATATTGGAAATATTATATTTCCAATAACATTTAAATACAAAGCTATAAATAATTTTATATCAACAAAATTCAATAAAGAAGTAAACAAATAAATTATCAAAAATAATGATGTAAGAAATGTGCCCAAAATTATTTTGCATACAATAACAGAAGAAAAAATTTTCCCATGTTCCAATAAATTATTTGTTATTGCGATACGTCGTGGAGTAATAATATTAAACCCATAATCAATAATAATTACAAAATATTGTATTATACTTTGCATAAATACAATAGCTCCATACTTTTCTACTCCTAATACCCTTACTAAATACGGTAAAATGGCCAAAGCTAAAAGATATTCTAATCCCTTCAGACTAACCATTGAAAAAATATTTTTCAATAAATTTTTTTTCATTATTTAACAAACTTCCATTATTTTCATAAATTATATAAACGTTTAAGTGCTTGCCTCAAAAAAAAGCCTTTTCTAACCTTTATACCTATTTTTTCTACATTAAGTTTAATTCTTTCATAATCTTTTTCATTTATATTTTCAAAAATTTTTGAAATTTCTTCTAAAGAATTTATGCAAAAACCTATATTGTTTTTTTCTACAAAAATAGCTGTAGCTGATTTTGACCAGCAAATAATTGGTATCCCTGCTGCTATATACATAGATAACTTAAATGGATTATTATATTTCAAATATTCACCAAATTTACCATCGCATTTATCAATTGAATCACCATCCCAAATAAGTCCAAAACTTCCATTTAAGTTATGAATAATATCAATAGGATCTAAAATCCCATTATAATTGATAAACTCTGCTGTAATGCTATTTTTATCATAGTTTGGTCCATATAACTCCAAAACGAAATCTCTATTTCTCATAAAACACATCCGACTTAAGAAAGGTGCTTTTGCAATATTTCCAGCAAAAATCACCTTCCGTTCTAAATTACGCTTTTCAAAAATATCATCATCTAAAATATAGTCAAATAAATCTATACTCAGGCACTTTTTATTTTTTAATCCATGGTTAATCAAAAAACTTATCATAGTTTCATTATGGAATATAATTCTATCCGCACAATTAAAAATATTTATTTCTTTTTCTAAAGTGGATTTTTCTATTTTATCAGTTTGCAATGAATATATATCATGAACAATTAAACATAATCTATTATTTTTTAATAGTCTTTTCTGTATTATATAATCAAATATTCTCCCTTTTAAAAAAGGATAGTTCAAAAAAATTAACTTGTCTTTAAGAAAAAATAATTTTATTGCTAATGAAACTCTACTGTTATTTAAATAATAGTAGAGTTTACCTAACACGTTTTTATTTTCCATCACATCTAAGAAAGATACACCCACGTTGTTTATGGGGATCATATTTAACTCATCTATAATAACTTCAACATCTTTAACACCCTTGGTTAGTGCTGGAATAAAAGAATCCGTATTAATAATTTCTTTAAATCTATATCTTTTCATATTCCACCTAATTTCATAAAGAATCATTCCAGAAAATCTTTCTATATAAAGAATATATTGATTCATATACTTTCATCAAATTATATTTCAAACAAAAACCAATAATTCTATATTTTTTAATTTGAGACTTGAATAATCTTTGGCTTATCTTATCTTTAAAATCAATTTCTTTAAAAATATCGGCATTACATTTTAATTGTATTATTCTTTGAACAGATTGAGCATATAAAAAATCAATATACTTATCAAAAAAGATTCTACATTCTTTACCTTGTACATTATTCTCACCAAATTTAATAAGTTCATCAGCTATTTCTACTATATTATAGCTTAATTTAGCTTCTCTTCTATATTTTTGAGAGTTTTTCCTTTGAAGGTAATTATAAAAAACTATATCACTTTTCATTATTTTTTTGCAAAAATAAATTGCTCTAATCACAAAATCGCAATCCTCATAGCAACCATTATCTCTAAAATTTTTAAATCTTAATTCAATTTCATCTAAATACATCTTCGAATAAAAATAGATCCAAATTGCTGGCACAAGCCCATTATTAGATAAATATTTCTCACCTGTAATAATATTATTATTCATCTTATTCAAGAATATGTTTGTTTCGGAAATGTCTAAAACATCACCAATTTCGTTTACTGTTTTGTACCTTCCACATACCATGTCTAATGCCTTAGTTTCAGCTAGTACTAGCAATTTTTCTATACCATCTTTTTCGAGATAATCATCGCTATCCAAAAACATCACATATTTGCCTGTAGCAATATCTAATCCTTTATTTCTAGCTTCTGCACTACCAGAATTATCTAAATGAAAAACTTTTATTCTTTTATCGTTTTCAGCATATTTATTACAAATTTCTCCTGATCTATCTGTAGACCCATCATTTATTAAAATTATTTCTAAAAATTCATATGTCTGTAAAATTACAGAATCTAAACATTGGGTAAGATAATTTTCAACGTTATAAACAGGTATTATTATGCTGACTATAGGATTATTCATTCTTCTCACCATATTTTATAAAACATTTGACTTTTTCTTTTATTTTTCTTTGATCACAGATGACTTTATATAATAACATATTAGCATTTTTATTAAATTCATGTGAATGAAATTCAGCTATATATTTTTCAATAACTTCATAAAAATTTTCTTTAAAATCGACAGTTATTCCTATTTTATATTTTTCCACTAATTCTGCAAGATATGTTCCTTTAGAAACAATCATCGGCTTTTTAAATATAATCGCATCATATAATTTATTGGGTAAAGCAGTCTGTACCTCCAAAGATTCATTGCCATATAATGCATTTATAATATCTATCTCTTTATAAATTTCAGGTTTATCTTTATTATTAAATTCACCTTTAAAAGTAACATTTTCTATATTTTCATTTTTACATGTTTTTTCTAAATTACATTCTGGATATGTATTACCTATATATATAAATTCATATTTTTCATTATTTTTCATTTGTCTCATCAAATTCATATTCTCTTTCATATAGCGAACTACACCAACAAATCCAATTTTTATTTTTGGTTTTTCAGATAATTCCTTATCTGAAAAACCAAAAATATTCCAATTGCTTATATTATGGTTCAAATAAATTTTTTTATTATTTTCTAAAAATCGAAAAAAGCCAAATGAAGAAACCGTAGTAATGAAAGAATTTTTCACTAAATTATCTACTCTTTTTTTATAAAATTTATATTTTTCATATGTGTAATCTCTTATATCAAGTATATATTTTCCTTTATAATTTGATATCAAAACGTTACTTAATAATACTGCTGGTAATGTATTTAAAATTATAATTCTATCATAATTACCATTTTTTATAATTTGGTTTACTGTTTTTCTAAAATAAAACATTGGAACAATCTTTTTAAATTTGTTCCCTCCTAAAGAACAAATTTTATGAATAATAAACTCATTACCTTTTCGTTCAAGTTTATTATTTGAAAATCTATCCCAAAAAATAATATCATAAATGTCATTATTGTTTTTAATTACATTTTCATATAATTCACTATAAGGAGTCATTGATCTAGAGTGAAATGCTACAATTAAAACTTTCATATCCATATCCTCAAATTATAGTTATTTTTCTTTTAAAAAAATGAAATAACTTTTTTAACCAATTTTGATTTTCAAAAAAATCCACATTAATTTCTTTGTATTTGTACTTCTTAGTTTCTAACCAAACATCTAATAATAATTCATCAATAAACCATCGTTGTTCTTCATTTGCATATTTTTCTAAATCCACTTTTTTTTCTATTTCAAACATTATATCAAACCACCACTGACAAAATTCATCATAATATGTTTTTTTCATAACAAACATATTAAACATATGCGCCCACGTTCTGCCCATCATAATATCCCAGCCTTTTAAATATTCTGGACATTTTTCCTTAATTACTGTTTTTGCCACATCAAACTGTTCCCTAGGGTGTGCATTTAAATAATGTTGCTCATTAGTTTCTATCCAATAATTACGCTTATCTGCAACAATAATATCGTTCTCTGCCAAAAGTTTTTCCCAATCTTTTGTTGTTAAAATGTCACTTCTCTTTTTTACAATAGAGCGACAAAACAAGCCCTTTTTCGTGAAATAACGTCTATAATGTACTAAGCCAACATAATCGGCATTTAAATTCTTCCACGCCCAATAAAACCCTGTTAGCTCGCAATAAGCAGAGTTCCTATCCGAGATGTTGTCCCCGGTATCATCACCATTATAACCAATATCTTTTTTCCCATTTTTACCCACGTGTATAGGAATATAAACTTTATCCGCTGGCATCCAGTAAATTTTATGAGTTGCAACTAATATCTTAATATCCATCTTATTTCAATTTCTTTTCTACTAACTGCAAAGCGCTATCAATAACTTTATCCATGTCATAATATTTATATTCACCCAAGCGCCCCCCAAAAATTGTATTAGGCTCCTTATCAGCAAGCTCTGCATATTGCTGATAAAGCGCTTCATTCTTAGCGTCGTTAACTGGGTAATAAGCTTCTTCACCTTTATACCAATCAGCCGGATATTCTTTGGTAATGTATGTTACAGGTTGTGTACCGAACTCAAAGTGTTTGTGTTCAATTATTCTAGTATAAGGTGTTTCTGCATCTGTATAATTTACAGCTGCAACACCTTGGTAGTTAGCTTCATCATACTTTTCTATTTCAAAGTGTAAACCGCGATATTCTAACTCGCCAAATTTGTAGTCAAAATATTCATCAATGGCTCCTGTATAAACAACCTTATCCGCCAATGCTTTCCACTTAGCTTTATCTTTATTAAAATCACATTCCAAACGTACCTCAACGCCTTTTAAAAGATTTTCTATCAGCACGTTATACCCACCTACAGGAACGCCTTGGTATCTGTCGTTAAAGTAATTGTTATCATAGGTATACCTTACTGGTAAACGCTTAATAATAAAGGCAGGTAGCTCTTTACAAGTTCTACCCCATTGTTTTTCTGTATAACCTTTTATTAATTTTTCGTATATATCCGTACCAACTAAAGATATAGCTTGTTCTTCTAAATTTTGAGGCTCATGTTTAATAACTGCACGCTGCTCCGCAATTTTTATTTCTGCTTCCTTAGGAGTTACTACGCCCCACATTTGGTGAAAAGTATTCATATTAAAAGGCAAATTATATAACTCACCCTTATAGTTAGCAATTGGACTGTTCACATAATTATTAAACTCAACAAATTGGTTTACATAATCCCATATTTTTTTTATAGACGTATGAAAAATATGTCCACCATAATAGTGAACATTAATACCATCCATATTTTTGCAATATATATTACCACCTATATGGTTGCGTTTCTCTATAACCAAGCACTTTTTGCCTTTTTCCTTAGCTTCATGTGCAAATACAGCCCCATATAGACCGCTGCCAACAATTAAATAATCATATTGAGCCATTTCCTGCATCCTCTATTTCTTTAAATTATTGCAAAGTACTCTCATCATCATATGGTCGAACACCATATGTAAATCCTCAGCAATTTGCATATCATCAACAGCTACATGCATTTTATAATCTGCCATATCCATAAGTTTGCCACCACTATATCCGGTAATCCCAATTACTTTAGCCCCCACTTCTCTAGCATATTCAACGGCTTTTACAATGTTTTTAGAGTTACCACTACCGGAAATTGCAATAATTAAATCATTTTTCTCCAAAACATCTTTTAGTTGATAAGAAAAAACTTCATCATAAGATATATCATTAGCAATTGCCATAACTAAAGGAGTATTATCATTCAAACATTGAAATCTAAACTTACGCTCTACTTCTGAAGATACACCTTTATTAAAATCACAAACCATGTGGCTAGCTGTTGCTGCGCTACCACCATTCCCCATAGTGTAAATTGTAGCATCTTTGCTCCAAGCTTCTACAATAGCCCCTATGGCTGCATTTAATGCTCCCACATCTAAATTTTGCAAAGTATTAATTTCTTTTTGAATATATTCTCTAATATCTGCTGTATAATCCATAATAGCTCCTTATTTTAGTATCTTTTATTCTTTTCCCAAGCTAATGCAGTTTGTAAAATATTCTCAAGGGAACTATTTTTTAATTGCCAACCTAATAGCTCTTTAGCTTTTTTATTTGATGCAACTAATACAGCTGGATCTCCAGGTCTTCTACCTGCAATATCATAAGGAACTTTTAAGCCGCTAATCTTCTCAAAGTTCTTTATAATTTCAAATACAGTAAAGCCATCATTGCTGCCAAGGTTAAATTGCTCTGTAACATTGTGTTCTATCATGTACTTTAGACCTAAGTAATGTGCAGCTGCTAAATCTTCTACATGCACATAGTCACGCACACAGCTGCCGTCTCTTGTTTCGTAATCATTGCCAAATACTTTTAACTTAGGTGCACCATTTAAAGCAGCACGAATAATTAAAGGTATTAAATGGCACTCCTGGTTATGAGCTTCGCCGATCAAAACATCTTGCGAACCACCTGCCGCATTAAAATATCTAAACGAGCATGAATGCAGACCATATGCCTTTTCATAATCTTTCAATATTTCTTCACCAATTAGTTTTGTCATACCATAGGGATTAATGGGTTCTTGTTGGTGTTCTTCATCAATGGGGACATATTGTGGTTCTCCGAATGTTGCTGCAGAAGAAGAAAAAACAAAATATTTAATATCATTATCAACAATAGCATCCAACAATATTAACATCTTAGCAACATTATTGTCGTAATAACGTCGTGGTCTAGTTACAGAATCTGGTACAGACGCAAATGCTGCAAAATGAATTATTGCATCAAACTTTTCTTGAGCTAAGAAGTTATATATGAATTTTTTATCACCAAAATCTCCTTGAACGAATTTACCAACTATGACTGCTTCTCTATGTCCATCACTTAAATCATCTAAAACAACAGTTTCTACACCTTGTTCGTTAAAATATCTATTACAGTGACTGCCAATATACCCGGCTCCGCCAGTTATCAAAACTTTCATTTCTTGTCAACTCCTATAATATAATTTACTGCTTCCAATAAAGTATTGCATCGATAATCGGCATCTAACCGTTCCTTATTAATAGCAATAGTTTTAACACCATATCTTTTACCTGCTTCAATATCAGTATTACTATCACCAACCATAAATGTTTTCTTTTTATCAATTAAATATTTTGCTTCCGCCTGCAAAAATAATCCTATATTTGGCTTTCTACAAGTACATTCATTATTTTCATGAGGACAAACAAATATATCGTTTATTATCGCTTTCTTTTCTCTTAATTTTGCACACATTTCTTGATGAATATTATATAAATCTTTTTCTTTCATTAATCCTCTAGCAATCCCTCTCTGGTTTGTTATAATAAGTACAATAAATCCATGATTATTTAACAACCGAATTGCTTTATCTACATTTGGCAAAAATTCAAATTCTTGCAAAGTTTTTATATAATCATGTTTAGGAGCTTTTTTATTTATTACACCATCCCGATCCAAAAAAACAACTTTATCATGCAAAATAAACCACCCTACTACCATAGCGAGCAATGCGGAAATTTAGTTCATATAATCCAACTGCTTCTCGTACGGATTTTTGATACTGTTCATCACAATATAATAAAATAAAACCTCCTCCTCCAGCTCCTAATAACTTACCGCCACTAGCACCTGCTTCAAGTGCTAAATTATAATAAGAGTCAATCTCACTATTAGATATACTATTTGTAACGGATTTCTTTTTTTGCCACCCCTTATGTAACATTTCAGCAAATTGTACATTAATCCCCTTTTCATTTAATAAACATTTCATATCATTTGCTTGATTGCGCATATAATTTAATACATCCAACTTTTTACTGGTTTCAGCACTTTGTTTTTCTAGAATTTCATCTGCACTGCGGCGAATACCTGTATAAAACATCATAAGTTTGCGATCCAACAACCTTTTATCTTCTTCGCTGATATCAATTTTTTCTCTATTGACATCTCCATTACATTCAAAAGTAAAATAATTTATTCCACCGTATGCTGCTGCATACTGATCCTGTTTTCCTATTGGATGTCCTAAAATATCTATTTCGATTTGGCAAGCTTTTTCTGCTAATTCATGTGCAGATAGCCGTTCTCCACAGTAAGAATAAAGTGCATTTAAAAGCCCTACTGTAAAACTACTGCTAGATCCTAGCCCAGTACCAGAAGGAATATCTGATATAGAAGTAATTTCCACCCCTTTATTTACACCAGCCATCTGCATACAAGCTTTAGCAATATCATGCTGAATTTCCTTCAATGAATCTACTATCTCAGTTTTCGAATAACTTATCCTGATTGTATCATCAAATCTTTTATTCATCGTTATATATACATATTTATTTATAGCAGCACTGACTACTGCTCCATAACCTTGCTCATAATAAGCAGGTAAATCTGTTCCACCGCCAGTAAAACTGATTCTTAAAGGTGTTTTAGTAATTATCATTGGTGCCATTCCTCCTCAGCTTTTTGGTAATTATCTAAATTCCCTATATCTAATAAATAATCTTTTATTTCATATCCATACATTTTATTGACCAAATTAGGTAGTATATCTTTACCAAAATCTATAAAATTATTTTGAGGGAAATAGTCAAAAATTGTTTTATCTGTAACATATATTCCAGCATTAGCTAAATCATTTTTAGGATTAATAGGTTTTTCTACAAAGTTATAAATTAATTGCTGATCATTTATTGCAGCGATGCCGCATTCCTTTGGTTTATTAGTATGAAATAATCCCATCGTCAGTAATGACTGTTTCTTTTTGTGAAATTCCAGCATTTTGCTTAAATCTGTATTGGTAAGATTATCTGCATAACAAACAAAAAAATTTTCCTCATTTTCAATAAACGATCTATTCACTAATATCGTACCACCACTACCTAGAAGTTTTTCCTCATAAAATTCAATCAACTTAGTACCAGTATTTTGCTTATTGTACACTTCAATAAATTTTCTCACTGCATCTGGTAAATAATGAGTATTTATTAAAACTTCTGTTATACTGTGTTTCTCAAATAAATCCATCCACCAACATAAAAGAGGCCTCCCACAAATAGGAACCATACATTTTGGTATACTATCTGTTAGTGGTCTTAAGCGTGTTCCATATCCAGCTGCCAATAAAAATGCCTTCATCTCAATATGCTCCTTTATTTGATAAAACTATCTTAACTGTCTTATACAAAATATAAAAATCTAACCAAAGTGACCAATTCCTAATATACCACGATACCATTTGTACCCTTTCAGAATAAGTAATATCACTACGTCCACTCACTTGCCAATAGCCTGTAATTCCTGGTTTCACCAAATAATAATCTTGAATATAAACACCAAATTTAGATATCTCATTTTCTACAATTTGTCTTGGCCCAACTAAACTCATTTCCCCTTTAAATACATTAATCAGTTGAGGTAATTCATCTAAACTAGTTTTTCTTAAAAATTTACCTATTTTAGAAATTCTGGGATCATTTTTTAACTTATAATATTTTTCCCATTCTTCTTTTGCCTCATTATTATTTTCAAGATATTTAGCAAGTACTTCACGAGAATTAACACACATAGTTCTAAATTTATAACACCAAAATTTTTTACCATTTTTCCCAATACAAACATATTTATAAAAAATAGGCTGGTTTGGTTCTTCTAAATAAATTTTACATGCAACAAAAAACATTACTGGCGAAAAAACTATAGTTGCAACTATAGATATCACAATATCAAAAATATTTTTTATATACCTATTAATAGACTTCGATAAATTGTTTTTCAAGCGCAATAACATAAGTTTTTCATTAAATAGACTTTCTACTTCGATGCCACCCATCGGAACTCCTATAAGATTGGGGATAATGCCCATACTTTTCACTAGAGGCTGCACTTTATAAATCAGTTGAGTTAATTTCTCCTGTTCCAAGCCCGGTGCAGCAATCAATACATTTTGTATACCAGTATTTTTTACAACTTCTTCTGCATCTGCAAAACCACCTAAAACAGGAATTTTTTTCAAGATACCCACTTCAACATTATTATCTTCAAGTAATCCTATTATTTTATATCCCATACCAGCATCACCACTAATACCCCGCACAAGTAATTCTGCGGTTTTACCTGCCCCGATGATCAATACAGGAATTTGTAAAAAATTAAAATACTGCAGGATTTTTTTTACTGCATAACGAAAAAAAGTCATCAAAATAAAAGCCCAAAGCCCAAATAAAGCAATAAATAATCTTGATGTGGATGCAGCAGTCTGACCTATGTATAAAACAATAATTACTGCTACAGTCCCATAAATAGATGCTTGAAATAATTTTTCTATCAACTTCCAAAATTGCATTCTGCGGCTATAAAGTTGTTCAACATTTATAAATCCTAAATATAATACCGGAAACACAATCCAAAAATTCAACCAGGAGATATGTAATGCCCTACCATTAGGTATCAATAAATTCCGTATAATGAAAGCAATCTGTTCTGCACTAACAATTGAAATATAATCCACTACAAGCAAAAGTATCGGCAGTAGAAAAGATGTATATCTATCAGCTGCCGATATTTTATATTTACTAAAATGATGCAAACCTTTCACACTCCTGAAACTATCTATACTCACAATAATAAAACTAAAGAACGCGCCCAGTACATCTTATTGTAATATATTTTATAATTTTATTTTACAATTAGGTTTATATTATTGTAACACTTTTGTTATAAAAAAGCCATATTTGAGAACCAAATAAGTGTTAAAAATACGACTTTTTGATTCCTAATCTTTGTAAAATTTTCTATAGATAAATATGTTTTATTTTTTATGTTTTCAAAAACAAAAAAGCAGTAACCTTTAAAGGTTACTGCTCTTTTGGTGCTACTATTATTATTTTATTTAAATTCTACTTTTAAATGCTGTCGTTCTACAAGCCTTTGGAATTTATATTTTGGATAACCAACCATTAATGTTCCTACTATTTTCTGCTTCGCCGGCACTTCTACCAGGTCAAGCAACGGTTGGTAGCCTGCTATACCGCAGGTTTGAATAAAGCCGGCAATAGTCGTGCCTAAGCCGATAGTCGGTGCATAAAGCTCTGCGTAGGCCCAGGATTGTTCTGCGTTACTGATACCGGTCGTATTTAATCTGCGTGCCAAAGCAAAAATCAGCATTGGCGCGTTACGGGCAATAATATCCTGACCGCGGTCGCGATAAGCACGTAACACTGTAGTAAAATACCTGCTGTTCGAACTTCCTTCTGCAATTTCCTGTTCCATCCACTGCGCTGTAGCATCAGCAATAGCTCTGATTTTTTCCTTATCACTGATAACTATATAATACATTCCCTGCGAATTGCCTGCCGTGGGTGCATACCGACATACTTCAAGCAGTTTGCGCACATCTGACTCAGTTGGCGGCTGTGGTTTGAACATGCGAACTGAGCGGCGCATACGCAAAAAATTATACGCAGTCTCAGCATCTAAAACCGGCATCGGTAATGGCAGCTGTTCTTCCAGCGGCACATATTTGTTATCCATGGCAGCGGTTGGGCAGATTGCAACACAATGGCCGCAACTCATGCAGCCCCTGTCAAAATTACATTCGGGTCCAAGCTCTCCCATAGACAAAATACAGGCCGGACATGCCTCTACACAAATACCACATTTTATACATTTATCATGATCAACCTTCAGTAAGTCCATCTTCTAACACCTCAATCTTCGAAATGAATGAATTCCAAACCGCTGAAATCAGTATAAAACTGTGCATTTTTAAAAGCTTGGGCACATAATTCTTTATCTTTATTGGCAACACCCTCAGCATTGGCTATTCCCAAATAAGCGCAGGCCGATTGTGCTGAAAATTTTTGAGCATGTTCCAATAACGCCTGCTTGTCAGCATCTGCAATAGTACCTTTATTAGGATAAACATCAGTCGCTGCCAGAATAAAAACCAGCTGTTCACCTTGCTTTGCAACTACATGCGGGATCTCACTTTTATTCGGCTGGGCAAATTCTATTTCAAAGCCTTTTTCAGTAAGATGCTGCAGCAATACCTGCAGTCCAAACTCATGAATTTCTTGAGTATTCATTAACTCAAATGGCATGAATCATTCTCCTTCGCTATATTATAGTTTCATTATATCATAAAAAAGCAATATTTCTCTAGCAATATCCCTAGTATTATTTTCACTACGATTAATATAAATACTACAAACTACACCCAAGTCAATAAAAATAAAAAGCCTGCTAAAAAAGCAGGCTCAATTTTCTGGCTCCCCGAGTAGGACTCGAACCTACAACAACTCGGTTAACAGCCGAGTGCTCTACCGATTGAGCTATCGGGGAATAAATCTTTCAACGAAGAATATTATATTACTATACGCCGCTGTTGTCAACGGTTTTCTTTAGCGTGTCAGCTTATAGATCAGAGCGTTACAAATAGCTGCAGCAACGTTACTGCCACCTTTACGGCCACGCGCAACTATATAAGGAATACCAGTTTTCATAATGATTTCTTTCGATTCAACTACATTGACAAATCCAACGGGAACACCAATAACAAGTTCCGGTTTTATCTTGCCTTCTTTTACAAGTTCATCCAGACGGACTAAAGCTGTAGGTGCATTACCAATGGCAATAATCACAGGACCTTCCACTTCGCAGGCTTTTTCCATACAGGCTGCTGCACGTGTAGAGCCAGCTTCTTTGGCTCTTTCTGCCACATCAGCGTCTGCCATAAAGCAAACTGCTTTACCGCCCAGCTTATTTAAACCCGGCTTATTTATACCTACACATGCCATATTGGTATCAGTCACTATAGTAGCGCCTTTTTTCAGCGCTTCTAAAGCTTTCTCTACTACGCCCTCCGAAAAATGCAGCGTCCGTGCATAATCAAAATCAGCAGAAGTGTGAATAACCCTTTTAATAATGCTGAGTTTCTCAGGATCAAGCCTGATCTCGCCTAATTCCTCAGCAATGATCTCCATACTGCGTTTTTCAATATCTGCCGGCAACACATTTTGTAATTCCATATTTAGTACCACCTTTCTTTAACTCACTTTTCGATTCCGACTCTTGCCGGTATTCCTTGATCAAAAGGATGCTTGCGCTTACAAATTTCTGATACATAATCTGCTAAATCCAGCAATGCTGCAGAAGGATTACGTCCAGATAAAACAACTTCCAAATTTTGAGGTTTATTTCTAAGGAATTCAAGTAATTGTTTTTCATCAAAAACACCTGTATTGCAGGCTCCTATCACTTCATCCAAAACTAATAAGCACACATCTTCCTGTTCTAATTTCGTCTTGATCTTATCAAATAGCAGCCTATGTTCCCGCAGCACTTCCCGTTTCTCGGTCTCTGTCATCTGAAAAGTAAATTTTTGAGTTTCTTTACCTCTCAAGACTTCGATATTAGGCAGCAGTTCTAAAGATTTCAGTTCGCCAGTGAGGCGGCTTTTTAAAAATTGTACGAATAATACTTTATTGCCGTGTCCAGCACAACGGATACTCAACCCAAGACAAGCGGTGGTTTTACCTTTGCCGTCGCCGCAATAAATATGAATCAACCCCTGCTGCATCTTACACACCGGCTTCCAATATCTCATAAATCTTTTTCATATCAATATTTTTGCGTACACTATCTGCTAAAATATCATATTGCTGCTTTTTATAGTCATTAAAATTGATTGTTTTTATATCATCTAACTTCATGCCTTTTTTTGCCAGCAATGCTTCTACAACGGCTTTGGCAATACCTTCGCCATCAAATACGCCATGTACATAAGTACCATAGATATTCATGACGGCACTGATATTCTGAGACCCTTCGGGACTGATCTCACCTGGTTCATGAATAGGTTTCATCTGTGTCAGTGCTTTACTGCTGTCAAAATTAGTTACACCGGAATGGATCTCATAGCCATAAAAAGGCTGACCGCTTAACGCGCTGAAAATACCTTTTACTTCACCAAAATGACCATCCACCTGAATAGTACGTTTTTTCTCAACAAAAATGGTTTCCACATCCAAAAGTCCTAATCCGGCAGTATCCCCGCCTTCTTCAACTCCATATGGATCGGAAAGATTTTTGCCCAGCATTTGGTAACCGCCGCAAACGCCAAAAATTACTGTTCCTGCATGGGCGCGTTTCATGATTTCAGCTTCTAAACCATTTTGACGCATCCATTTCAAGTCGCCGATAGTGTTTTTTGTTCCAGGAATAATGATCATATCCGGATTTTTCAGCTCAGAGACCGATTGTACATAACGCAGTGATACACCCGGAATAAGTTCAAAAACGTTGAAATCAGTATAGTTCGACATTCTGGGAATACGAATAACGGCAATATCTACAGCCTGCACCTCTGTATGCGTAGTCAAGCGTTCTGATAAACTGTCTTCATCTTCAATATCGACATGCAGCATGGGTAAAACGCCGACAACCGGCACGCCAGTTTTCTTTTCGATCATTTCCAGGCCCGGACGCAGTATCTCGACATCACCCCTAAATTTATTGACGATGATGCCCTTTACCATAGCCCGTTCCTCTTCTTCAAGCAGCATTAAAGTTCCGTAAATAGAAGCAAAAACACCGCCACGATCTATATCAGCTACCAAGAGTACCGGCGCCTGTGCCATTTTTGCCATGCCCATATTAACGATATCATGTGATTTTAAGTTGATTTCAGCAGGGCTGCCGGCACCTTCGATGACGATCACGTCATTACTTGCAGATAATTGATCATAGGCCTTCATAATATCGGGGATCAAATTTGTTTTAAATTTAAAATATTCTGCCGCTGTCATAGTCCCGATCGCTTCACCATTAACAATGACCTGGGAACCCGAATCGCTGGTAGGTTTCAGCAAAATAGGATTCATCAAAGCGCTGGGCTCGATATTGGCAGCCTCTGCCTGTACGACCTGCGCTCTGCCCATTTCGGCACCATTACGAGTAATGAATGAGTTCAAGGCCATATTTTGAGATTTAAAAGGCGCCACTTTATAGCCGTCTTGATTGAAAACACGACATAAGCCGGCCGTCACCAAACTTTTACCGGCGTTGGACATTGTTCCTTGTACCATTATCGCTTTAGCCACGCATATCACTCGCTCTCATCAAAAATGTCAGGATATCCTGATAATTATTTATTTTTACCGGTATGGCAGCAGTATTAAGTTGTGCCGCAATTACCGGTCCCACATTCTTATTATGTTTACCGCTTCGGGAACTAGTTACATGATCCCCGCAAATAACAATGCGTAAAGGTTCACGTGCATTATTGATTATCTTCTCTAAAAATTCTTTATCGATAGCACTGATAAACTCTGCTTTACCCTGATAATCATACCTGTGCGCCGCCTCATCCGCACCGTTGAAATGCGTTAAGACAAAATCATTTTCATTCAGCAATTTTAAGGTAACAGCTGCTTTAGCCGCTATGTCCGTATCTATATCTGCTGTTGCCCCTGCTATCTGAGGCGCAGTCAGCTGCAGACCTTTAGCAATACCTCTGACTATCTCAGCTTCGCAGACTGCAGCGCCCTTTAGGCCATGCAAAGCTTGAAAATCCGGCAACGATTTACGCTCTGAAGGCCCCCAGGGATAGAGCATATAGCGAATACCGCCGTGATTAAAGCGTTCCAGCTTTTTGGACGTACCTTCAATAAAATGCTTAAGTAGCAAAGATTTTTGTTTTATTTCCCTCAAAAGCAGATTTATATTTTCTCCCATGCTCTCATGTGGTGGCGGAATCACACAATTATCCAGAATCCTTCTGTCTTTATCTAAAATCAACAGATTGCGATACATGGACAGGTGCATAAATTCTATACCCTGCCAAAACTCATTGCAGGCTTTGGCCGCTTCCGCCATATCTTTTGCAGAAAGTCCCTGTCCATTAAAGGACACCAGCATATCATTTTCATCTACTGAAACCAGGTTGCAGCGCAATACCATCTCATACTCAGAAATATCACGGTCATGCGCCAGTAATTCCAAATACGCTCTGTTGGTCGGAAAATCCTGCTGCTGCACGCCAAGCAAGCGCAGAATACAACTCAAACTTTCAGGAATAAAATCATCTTCACAAATACTTACTTCACTATATGCGCCAAGTCTGATAAGTTCATCCATATTTTTATGTTCTGCATACTGGAAAGGTGCCAATCCGTTCCACTCCGGAATAGGATCATCACCTAAGCCATCAATAATTACCAATAACGAGCGCATTACGTCTAACTTCCTTTATTGCTTTAATCAAAGCCCTATTAGTATAACGTGTCTTTACTGCAATTCTATAATAAGTTGAGCCTAAATTATGATAATTATCACATTCTCTGATCAGGAAACCATACTTACGCAAGCATTCTGCCAAATTTACAGGTTTTTCTAATTTGAAAAAAACATAGTTGGCTTCAGAACCAAAAGTTTTTGCTCCCAATGCTTCCAGTTGAGCAGTAAGATACTGTCTTTCGATACGAATAAGTTCTTTACTGGCCAACAAGTAATTTTCTTCATCCAGGGCCGCTATACCGGCCGCTTGTGCCGGAACGGATACATTCCAGTCCTGGCCGTTTTCATGCAACCCCCTGATCAGCTCAGCATCAGCAGTTATACAATATCCCAAACGCAGGCCTGGCATAGCATAAGTTTTGGTAAAAGCTTTCAAGATGATAAGATTGTGATATTTTTCTAATTTAGAACTCAAAGAATAGGCTTTTTCCGTGTCAACGAAATCCATAAAACATTCATCAACAAGCAGTCTCGTCCCTGTGCGGCAGCATTTTTCTAACAGCTCCAGTAATAGATCTTTATCCATCAATTTTCCTGTCGGATTATTAGGATTACAGATCACGACCAAGTCTACTCTGCTGTTGATTTTTTTCAGCAGATCATTTTCTGCTACAAAATTGTTTTCTTCCTGCAAATCATAATAAGTAAACTTACAATCAACTGTTCGCAAAGCTTTTTCATAGTCAGCAAAAGTTGGTGCCAATAATACCGCCCGTCTGGGCTTTAATGCCAGGGCAAGTTTAAATAAAACATCGGCGGCACCATTACTTATGAAAAGCTGTTCCTTTTTTACATTTAGATACCTGGCTAATTTTTCCGTCAATTCCCTGCACAGGGGATCTGGATAATTAACACAGTTCTTGATTGAATTTTTAATAGCATCTTTTACAGACGCAGGTAACCCCAGGGGATTAACATTTGCCGAATAATCAACAAGATTTTTCCCGGAGCCTTTATTTTGTTCGCTGTAAATATCTCCGCCATGTACAGGTTTATACATATCTTCCACCCTTTAGCTTTTAACAAAAAGCTCCAGTAAATAAATTAATGCAAAAACTAAAATACTTAAAACCGCCGTCATATACATCAAATTATTAGTCTGAACGATATCTTCCGGCTCAACTGGCCTGATATCATCACCAATAGTATCCTTGGGCACCCATTTACCAAAATAAAAATGACCGCCGCCTAACTGGATATGAAGGGCACCAGCAGTTACTGATTCTGTCATTGCCGAATTAGGGCTTAAATGGTTATAACGGTCACGTTTGAAAATATGCCAGGCTTTCTTCGCGTCCAGGCTTAATAAATAGGCAGCAACGATCATGCACAAACCTGCAACACGTGCTGGTATGTAATTTGCCATATCATCTAATTTCGCCGCACAGCGGCCAAAATATAAATACTTCTCATTTTTATAACCAACCATGGAATCCATGGTATTTATTCCTTTATAAAGAAACGCCAGCGGTGCTCCGCCAATAAACATGTACAGCATGGGAGCAATAATTCCGTCGGCAGTATTTTCAGCAACAGTTTCTACTGCACCTTTGGTAACTTCTGCTTCTGTAAGCGCTTGAGTATCACGCCCCACTATCCACGAAAGTTTCATTCTGGCATCTGCCAGATCATTATTTTTTAACGCAGTATAAACCTTCATACTTTCTTCACGCAAACAGCGCGTTGCAAAAATTTGATAACACATAAAGGTTTCCATAGCAAAAGCCAACCACGGATCAATCTCTTCTGCCCAGACCAATAATAGAAATGGAATGCAGAAAGAAAAAGCAAGCACCAATACTACTAATACAGCGCCACCCACCAATAATCCCCGTGAAGTTTTCCCAAAAACACTGCGCAGCAGCTTTTCTAAAAAGCTGATTAGATTGCCGATCAAACAAATAGGATGCGGCAGCCAACGCGGATCACCAATCAGCAAGTCTAAAACAAAACCTGCTATAATGGCAAATAAAAGCATCATAATCTAAAATCCCCTTACCCAATGCTGACAGTCAAAACCATCAGCAGATCAATCCCTGTTTTTTGCAAATTTATCACAGGCACGAATGAAGTTTCGTGCAAACTCTATATTTCCCCATAAATGGATATGCGGATATCCGGCATATAATTTTTTATCAGCATGACTGCAAGCCCACTCGGAAATTCCTGAGGCTTTCACTGCTAAAAAATCATGGCCATTATTATTGCTGTCAGAATAATGAAATTCATGCCCGTTGATCTGTCCGCCTGCTTCACAAAAAATATTATCATGTTCAGCAGTCAATGTTATATAACCAAAACGGTTAAGCTTGGGTGTCATAAAGGTTTCACCGCTTATAGCGCCTGCCCACTCATAAACTTCACCCTCAGCAGCCTTGAAATGCTCCAAAAGATACATAAAGCCGCCGCATTCAGCAAAACAGGGCTTACCTATTTTTAAAGCCGTTTTGATACTTGCACGCATCGATATATTATCAGACAGCTGTTTTGCATAAAGTTCCGGATAACCTCCGCCTAAAATTATGCCGTCACATTCAGGCAATTCTTTATCAACAAGCGGGCTAAACGGTATAAGTTCCGCACCAAACTCTTGTAATAAATCAAGCGCATCCTGATAATAAAAGCAGAAAGCTTTATCCTGTGCTATCGCTATTTTCACTTTAGCTACACTTGTAATCGTCTGTTCTTCATAAACAAGTTTTTCCGCACTGTTAGCAATGCCCAGTAAGGCATCAATATCAATAGTTTTAGATGCCTGTTCTGCTAATCTGCCAATGATTTCCTGCAGATCTCCGATTTCCTCAGCCGTTATCAAACCCAAATGTCTGCTTTCAAAATTACAGTTTTCCATATGGGGCAGGTAGCCAACCAGTTTAACGCCCGTTTCCAATTCAATTACTTCTTTGTAGAACTTATAACTCATAGCAGTGACATTATTGAGTATAGCGCCTTTCACATTGGCATCAGGTCTGAATGTCTTAAACCCTTTGATAACAGCAGCCAAAGACAAGGCTGCGCCTTTGCCATTAACGACCAGAATAACCGGCGTTTTCGTTGTGCGGGCTAAGTCGTAAGCGCTATACTGCTCTGTTTTACCCATACCGTCATAAAAACCCATAGCGCCTTCAAGAACAGCTATATCGCAGTCACTCGCATTTTTAGCCAGTAAATACTTTGTCGTTTCCCGTCCCAGCATAAATAGATCCAGATTACGCGATTTTGCCCCGATCACACGCGAATGAAACATCGGGTCTATATAATCAGGACCAGATTTAAAAGCAGCTACTTTATACGCCTGATCAAGTAACGCTTTTAATAATGCACACACTATAGTTGTCTTACCACTGCCACTGTTAGGAGCAGCGATCATAAAACGCGGCACGAACATTTCAGCCATTTTACTCACCTTTTTTCAGCGCAGTCATTACATAAACAGGGTTTTGAGCCATCATTAAATTGTAGGCTCCCAATTTTTTACCACGAGCTGCAAAAACATTAACTATCTCTAATTCATACTCAGAATGAGTTTTATAATATTCAACAACTTCTATCAGTGTTTCGACGGTAATTGCATTGATAACGACGCGGCATTCAGAGTTTTTTGTATAAATAATATCCAGCATTCTGCACAAATTACCCCCGCTGCCACCAATAAATACGCAATCAGGAGCTGGCATATCAATAATTTGTTTGGAAGCCTCACCAGCAATAATATCTAGATTAGCAACAGCAAACAGCGCTTTGTTCTGCTCAAGTAATTCCAATGCCAGAGGATTACGTTCAAATGCCCATACATGCCCCATTTTAGCCTGCAAAGCCAATTCTATAGAACAAGAACCTGTACCTGCACCAATATCATAAATTTTATCAGTAACTTTTGGCATTAATTTTGAAAGCGAAACAGCTCTTACCTCTTGTTTCGTCATCGGCACCTTACTGCGCATAAAAAGATCGTCATTCAAACCATGCACAGTATGTTCAAAGCTATTAGCTTGCTTATTCAAAATCATCATTACAGACAATGAAGGAAATTGCAATTTACTGATTTCTGCTGCTGTACCGCAAGTGATTTTTTCTTCAGGATAAGAAAGATTCTCACCGACATAGACTTCTACATCTGCCATACCGTGTTCACAAAGTTTCTGGCAAAGCTGATTAGGTGAATGCTCTCCGCCGGTAAGCGAAAATACTTTGCTGTTTTGTGCTACAGCGGCAATGAGATTCTGGTTCCGGCCATGCATACTGACAATTTTAGCATCGTCCCAGGACATAGCCAATTGCTGCGCAAAATAAACCAGACTGCTGATACCGCAATACCTGCGACACTCACAATCAGTAAGTTTACCGGTAATGGTCTTGGCCAAACTGAAAAAACCTACATCGCCAGAGACTAACACTGCTACAACGTCTTTTTCGGCATCAGCTTTTTGGCATATTTCAGCAATTTCTGACGTTTTTATGGTGTCAAAAAGACGTTTCCCTGTACCAAAAGCAGCAAGCATCCTTTTGTCGCCTATCAAAATATTACTTTCTTCAATAGCCCGGCGTGCCTGATTCGTTAAAAGATCCGGGTTGCCTGGTCCAATGCCGACGATATTTACACGTAACATATTTAATCTCCTTTTATGTTTCACTCACGATATCCATAACGGTCTTTCAATAATTTTACGATCTCACTGTAGCCTGTTCCCTGCTCCAGACCATTACGGGCTATAACTATCAGTTCAGCACCTGCTTTAGCAGCCGCCCGGGCTTTCTCTTCAAAGCCGCCAACACTGCCGGAGTCTTTTGTGACTAAATATCTGGTATTATACCTTTTCATCATCTCAATATTAAGCAATTCAGAAAAAGGCCCTTGCATACAAATGATATTAGCCGGCTTATAGCCCAACTCCAGCGCTTTATTCAACGAATCCGGCATCGGCAGAATCCTCAAAGCGATCCGATCTTTATAATCAGGAACAGAAGTAAACTCCTGCAGGGTTTTGCTGCCGGTAGTCAGGAAGATATTGCCTTCAGTATGGCCCAACAGCTCAACCGCTTCATTAAAATCCTGAACCGTGATACAGTTTTCATGCTCATCTGCAACAGGCCGCACCAGCCTCAGATATTTACAGTTACTTTCCTCACAGGCTTTTTGCACTGTTGCCGTAACTATTGTCGCATAGGGATGCGTTGCATCGATAACATAGTCCGGTCTTTTGGTTGCAATAAAGTTTTTCATTGCGGCTAAGTCCATACGTTCCGCCATAACATGAAGCTCTGGCTGCGGCTCGATCAGGCTTGCACCATAATCAGTCGCTACCGAAACATACAGAATTATATCAAGTTCAGCCATAAACCTGATCAGACTACGGCCTTCACTGGTTCCGCCGATGAGCCAAACTACAGGTTTCATTACAGTTTATAACCTCTCGGAGTTACTAATTTGCCATTAATAACCTCTGTCTGCGAATTACCGATAATAACGGTAGAAAACATATCTACTTCTTTATCGCGCAATTCACGTAAAGTGGTGATTTCATAATTTTCACCCTCACGGCCAATATTGCGCACAATACCCGCCGGAACATCCGCACGCTGATTTTTCAGCATGATATCGCAGGCCTTTTGCAGGTAATCATGACGTTTAAAGCTTGAGGGATTATACAAACAAATACAGAAATCAGCCTGGGAAGCACAATCCAGACGCTTTTCAATTTTTTCCCAGGGAGTGAGCAGATCGCTCAAAGAAATCAGACAAAAATCGCTGATAAGCGGTGCGCCTAAAACAGCAGCACCGGAACAAGCCGCTGTAATACCGGGAACAACTTCAATTTCCAGTTCAGGATGCTCTGCCGCTACCTGATACATAATACCCGCCATACCATAAACGCCGGCATCGCCGCTGGAAATCATCGCTACAGTTTTACCTTTTAATGCTTCTTCTATAGCAAGCTTACAGCGGTCTACCTCTTTGCGCATGCCAGTAGTCAAAAATTCCTTGCCTGCAAAATCATTCTTTATAAGATCGATATATACATGATAACCTGCGATAACGTCACAGCTTGCCAAAGTAGCTTTTGCCCTCTGGGTCATTTGTTCAATACCGCCTGGTCCAAGACCGACAACATAAACTTTTTGCGTCATAGTTATTCTCCTTCAAAAATATATTCAAGATAATTTTTCAAAATCAAGTACGATATCAGCTTCGGCAATAGCCAAGGTCACGCCGTTCAAACTGCATTTAGGTAAAACTATCCTGCCGTTTCCAGCAGCCAGCACTGCAGAACGCTCGCAGACATTACTGACACCCACAACTGATCTGACAAAATCGGAACTGCTGAATTCTCCTGCTGCATTTTGCAATTCTTCTGCAGTAAAAAATTTGCTCTTCCAGCCATATTTCGCTGCAAAAGCCAGCAAGCCTTCTTCATCCTTCTTCAAATCCACAGACGCCACACCGGCAATAGTCCGCAGATCTATACTCAGTTCTTCAAGTTTAGATAAAACTAAAGTTTCTATAGCTTCTAACGATGTCCCCCGGCGACAGCCAATTCCCAAATAAAGGTTCTGCGGCCAAAGCTGCACTGTTACGTCAAAAGGCTTCCAGTTCCTGTCTTTAGTAACAGCCATACCTATCTGCCCTTTATCCTTAATGACCATTTGCCTGGGTAAGCCACTGATAATTGGATAATCCGCAACCAATCCAACTTCCTGTCCATCAACTAAAGCAGCAGCAAAATCCTTAGCCGCCTTCATACTGTTAATGATCATATTATTGCGGGCTGCCCATTCGTCTACAGCAAACAGCTTATTCACATCTGTAGCCGTAGTGACCACAGGAGTGGCCTTTATTGCTTCTGCTAATGCTTTCGCAAAGCAATTAGCGCCACCGATATGGCCTGATAATAATGGTACAACGAAATTTCCACCTTCATCTATGGACAATACCGCCGGGTCAACTGCTTTGTTTTTTATATATGGCGCAATCGTACGTACGGCAATGCCTACCGCACCGACAAATACGATCAGCTGACACTCCTTAAACGCATCCTCACAAGCTTTATTGTGATCTGACATCACTTCTAAAAGCGCATCTTCTTCAGCAAATTTTGGCATTGTAAAACAGCATACTGCCAAATTAAGCTTTTGCAGCTCTTTGCCAATATTTACGCTTAACCTGGCTCCGCGTCTTGTGAAGGAGTATACTGCAGCCTTCATTTTATTTTACCTCTGGCTTTAAATCCAATTTGCTGGGATCAGCTGCACGATACCCATGGGCAAAAGTAGGATTATAAAGCTCGCTGCGGTCATAAATATTACCTAAAAAGTTACCAACAGTGATCAAAGCTGTTTTAGTAATGTTATGTTCTTTGGCCGTTTCTGCTAAAGTACCTACTGTACAACGGCATACTTTTTCGTCAGGCCAGGAAGCTTTATAAACAATTGCCGCCGGGGTATCAGCAGTATAACCACCGGAAATCAATTCCTTCTGCAGCTTTTCCAGCATACCGCTGGAAAGGAAAATGACCATTGTAGCCTTATGTGCTGCATAATCAGCAATTTTTTGCTTATTAGGTACCGGCGTCCGTCCTTCCATGCGGGTAATAATAACCGACTGGCTGACATTCGGCAAAGTATATTCTGCATCCAGGCAGGCAGCAGCCGCACAAAACGAACTTACGCCCGGAACAATTTCAAAGTCAAGGTTGTAACTGCGCAAAAGATCTATCTGTTCACGATGAGCACCATAAACACTCGGATCACCAGTATGCAAACGCACAACCAGCTTGCCGGCCTGAGCAGCAGGAACCATGGCTGCAATAACCTCTTCCAAAGTCATTTTGGCACTGTCTATGATAACACATTCCGGTTTGGCATATTTCAAAAGCTCCGGATTTACCAGAGAACCGGCATAAATAATAAGATCGGCCTTTTCCAAAAGGTCTTTACCTTTAACAGTGATCAAATCAGCGGCACCAGGGCCTGCACCAATAAAATAAATCATTATTTGTCAAACTCCTTTTCCTTAACCAAAATTACAGAAAAATAGCTGCTGTCAGGATCGATCTCATTAAGATCACGATATACCTTTTCACCAGGTAAACCACAACGTTCAACCATAGCGGCATTTTTAATCAATCCGCGTTCTTTCAATTCGTCACGTACGCGGGCGATTTCGCTGGCAGATTTCATCAAAACCTTATTGCCAGGTCCATCAAGGAATTTGGATGCTTCTTTATAACTGCCAGGCAGCACGATAAGTGGTTCTGCCCTTTCACATAAGGATACGTTCAATTTTGCTGCAACCGCACAAATGGAAGTTACACCGGCAACCAGTTCCGCCTCATAACCAGCTTTTAAAACAAGCTTATGCACATAAATGCAGGTTGCATATACTGTAGGACAGCCAAGAGTAATAAAAACAACATTTTTGCCTTCATCCAGCAATTTTATTACAGCATCGGCGCCTTCCTGATGAGCTTTATCCATAACTGCCATATCTTTTGTCATCGGCATATAAATAATCAGCTGTTCCTTTTTATCCAGATCAACTACCTGATTGACAATATTTTTAGCAGTCATGACATCGGTATCACCTTTAGGCAAAGCAACAACGTCACATTCTTTGAGCAGACGTACCGCTTTTAAAGTTAATAATTCCGGATCCCCCGGTCCGATACCTACACTGTACAATTTACCTCTCATGTTTTTCATCCTTCCTGTTTGTCCTTTAAATGTAATTTAATTAATTCATCAGCAGCTGCTGTTTTACCTAAAATACCATATACATTAGAAAACATCAGCGCCGCTGTTTTTATTTTACCATGCACGCGATGCTGCATGTAAAAATCAATACGTTCAGTTACTTTATTTATTACTTCCTCAAAAATCTTCTCGCGCTGCAATACCTTCACCACTTCGTCAGTCGTAGGGCAAGCAATAATTTCTTTGCCAACTTCCACTTCAGCACCGGCAAACATTGCCAAAAGAGCCATCAATTCTGTACGACAATCAGCATACTTGGAATGGGTATTCATCACACCCTGTCCTAATTTTACTAATTTACCTGAATGGCCTATCAGCAGTAAGGTCTCAAAACCTTTGTAAACCGCATAGTCTAAAAGTTCGCCAACAAAATTACTGCAGGTCACCGCATCATCAATATTAAGACCCAATACATCACGGGTAAAATCCTCACCATAATTTCCAAAAAAAACCAGCAGATTTTTATTTCCGGCAGCTGCCTGTGCGTCAAGTTCCACATACATCGTTTCTACCAGAGCTTTTTCACTCATTGGCTCAACGATACCACTGGTACCTAAAATGGAAATACCACCTAAAATACCCAGACGCGGGTTAAACGTTTTCCTGGCAATTTCAACACCTTCAGGAGCAGAAATCGTAACCTGCAATCCCTGGTCATAGCCTGCTTCCTTCATTACTTTTTCAAGTTCGCAAGTTATCATTTTACGCGGCGTAGGATTAATAGCAGGGCCATCAACAGCACAGGCCAAGCCAGGTTTAGTAACATGGCCAATACCAATACCGCCAAGTAACTTGATCTCTTTTCCTGTTACTTTTTCCACAGTGGCATAAATCAATATTCCGTTCGTATCGTCAGGATCATCGCCGCTATCTTTACGAATAGCACATGTTGCACTCGTTTCAGTAATAACTGCCTCTTCCGGTTCCAAATCGAGTACAATGCCTTTCGGGGTATCTATCTGAACAAAATCAACTCGTTTACCAGTCAGAAGCATCATTGCAGCAGCTTTGGCTGCAGCTGTTGCACAACTTCCTGTAGTATAACCACATCGCAAACGCTTCCCTTGAGAAATCTGATATTCTTCCATACATCCCCCTTTCTGCTCAGTCATATTGCTAAACACAGCCTGTCATCTAGTATTTTTTACTAATAATCAGAAAAGACTCCTGCCGTTTCCGACAGAAGTCATAAAGATACAAACACACACTTACCCTGCTGGGTGAAGTTTACTTTCCATCTCCATCACTCGTGGATACAGCTTTAGCACATAGGCAGGCACCTGACTTAAACGCCTCAGCGTTATTACAGTGGCGGGACCGTGTCGGATTTACACCGATCTTGCCATTTACGCCCTCACGGGCACCTAATAATATCAAATTACATATTATTATAGCATAAAATCCACAAAAAACCAATGGAGATTCTTATTAAGTTTTAAATTATCGTAACCTAAAAGTAATAGGTACATATGTATAGCAACGTATTTTTTGACCAACACCATTTTTAGCACCGCTAAAGCGCCAGCTGTAGCATGCATCGACAGCAGCCGCATCTAACGCCGCATTCCCTGAAGATTCTGCCACTACTACAGATTCAACTTCGCCTTCGTAACCTACCAGGATACGCACTGTAGTCGTACCTTCAATACTGGCACTTCTGGCACTGCCCGGATAATTTGGCTGACGGCTTCTTACCAGGCGGGGAGGAATAGCAGGATTTGCTGATGGGTCGCCTCCGGCATAACCGCCGCCTTCACCAGTTCCTATTCCCGCGCCAGTACCGTCGCCTATACCCGTTCCAACTCCGGAACCATGTCCACCACCACTGCCACTTCCGCTTCCCGATCCTGAACCGCTTCCATAACCACTGCCCTGTCCAGTACCATAACCGCCGCCGCTGCCTGTATTTTCTTTTACCTCAGCACCAGCAATATTTTTACTTTGCTGAACAGCCCGCTCCACAGGCGCGGGATCATGGGGGGCAACCTGCTGCTGTTCGTATACCTGTTCCCTGCGGGTAGTTTTTTCTATTATATCATCAGAATTTATTGGATCAGCTTTCTGTGCTTCCTGTTTTTGCATAGAGTTTTGTTGCTTATTTTGCAACGCGGCAGCCTTCGCCGCAGCTAAATCTGCTGCCGTAGCGTCGGCAGGCTTCCCGCCGCCACCACCGCCACCGCCGCCACCGCCAAAAACTGCAATCTCAACGATTTTATCATCTACCTGATTGGCAGCAAAAAGACCGGCAAACGCCAAAACAAGAAACACAAACAAATGAAAACCCAATGAACCAATAAACCCTATTTGGAATCTCTTTTTGGAGTCATCCATTATTCACCAGCTCCTACATCTGTTGCTAAGCCAAACCTTTGAACACCTGCACCCTTTAATCTATCCAGCAAAGTTATTACCTTACCATAATCCGCGTCTTTATCCGCACGAATAACGATCGAAAACCGGGGATTATTTTTCTGTTCCATTTTTGCCTGCATCGTTAAACTGGCAATATCAGTCTGTTTATCTCCAAGCCAGATACTGCCGTCTTTTTTTACAGAAACCGCAAACGTAGTCTGAGTATCAACTGCTGAATATTCGGCTTTAGGCAGCTTTATAGGAATTGTTTTTAAATCAACCATATACATCGTGCTGAGCATAAAAAACACCAGTAAAAAGAACATTATATCGATCATAGGTATGATCATTAATTCAGGTTGTTTAAGGCTTCTGCTATCACGCAGCTTCATTAGAGTTCACCTCTGCTTTCAGCCTCCAGCAAAGCCGAAAAGCACTGTTCCATATTTGTAATGGAAGTATCCAAACGCTGGGCGAAATAAGAATGCGCACATAATGCTAAAATAGCCACACATAAACCGGTAGCAGTCGCAATCAAAGCCTCACCAATACCACCGGTAATTGCCATCGGCTGTCCTTCCTGCAAATTGAAAATGCTGAAAGAACCAATCATACCAATAATTGTTCCCAATAATCCAAGCAACGGAGACATTGTAACAATAACACCCAAATAATGCAGTCGATTACGAAGCTTAGCGATCACAAGGCCAGCCTGGGATTCCATATAAGCAGAATGCCTTGCGCAATCTCCAGACATAGCCATAGTTTCCCGAACTATGCGCGCGCACTCACCTGCAGACTCTGACGCAAGCTGTAGAGCTCCTGCTACATCGCCTTGACCAAGTAAAGTACAAAATTCCTGAGTAAATAACGAACCAGAATCAGCAGTTTTATAATATAAATACCGCTCTATAGCTATAGTAACCACTATTATTGAACACAATAACAGTGGCCACATTACCAAACCGCCTTTATGAAAATACTCAATTGCTTCCTTGATTGCTTCCATCAAAATTGCCTCCTAAAATTTTTATATTAATATTAATAATACCAAATTTAATCAAGTTTGCCAATGCTAACCCGGCAAACAAATTCAAATTTAAAGATTTATTCTGATTTTATTTCCAAAAAATAATAACCTTTCCATGCAAGACAGAAAGGTTAGGCCTACTTTGTACTACCTGTTCCTGTCACTCGCTGGATTACAGTAGAAAAATCCAGGCAGTTCTTCTGACTCTGCTTCATCGCTCCCCTCGCCTTCCCAGTTTCCCAGTGGCACTAAGTGAGGTTTGCTCAACATTACAGCGGCGTGACCGTATTGGCTTCTAACCAATTTTTCTATTAAGTATTCACACCTGGATTTCCGCTTATTAAGTTTTGTTACTGATTGGAATTATATCACGTTAGATTAACATTTGCAATAAAAACCACTATATTTCAAAATAAAATACTCTAAAACCATCCTGCTATTCTTCTTTTTTCATTTGCAGCAAATGGCAGGCATAGGCAAAAAATATACTAAAATATACCAGCATGATAACTAGCCAATACCACTCGACCGGCATTTTGTTTGCAGCTGCTCTTAAAGCACTGCTGGCTGGCGTCAATGGTAAAATACTTAAAAATCCCTTCAATACTGCTGGAAACCCGTCCGCTTTAAAAAATGTGCCGCATAAAAAAGACATCGGCACCAAAACATAAGTACTGAAACTGCTCATCTCTTCATGGCTATTAATCGTCATAGCTGCCACTACTGCCAAAGATGCAAAAAAAAAACAGTTAAGAATGAGTACCGGAATGAACCAGCCTCCCAAATATAAGTGTACGCCCAATAATTCGGCCATAACAACTATAACTGCTGAAGAAATCAATCCACGCACTGTTCCGGATAAGACTTTGCCAAAAACAAATGCAGCTCCTGAAATCGGAGAAATCAGATATGTTTCCAAAGTATGATGATAAATACGCGACATATTCAGCGGAGCTGCGATCGTATTAAAAGAAACATTCATAGAATTAAGAGCGATCATACCTGGAATAAGAAAGCTCAAATAACTGCCGCCATCTACAGACACATTTCTTCCCAAGCCTATTCCAAAAGCAAAAATATACAAAAAAGGCGTAATCATCCGTGAGCATAAAAATTTAAAAAATATCTTTTTGAATACTACCCAATCGCGCCAGAAAACGGTATAGACGTCATAAAAAAAATTACTGGTCATTTACTCGCCTCCCCGTTAATTCAATAAACACATCTTCTAAATTTGCTTCACGCACTATTGCATTCGTCTTCAGCACTGTTACATAAGCTGCAGCCTGTTCTCGGTCGTCAAAAAATTTATTAGTCATACCATCTGCTTCCATATGTTCAACAACGATCCTGCCAACTTTTTCCTTCAGCTTCTCCGGCTTGTCAATAGCTACAAGACGTCCTTTATTCATAATAGCCACACGTTTGCATAACTGGTCAGCTTCTTCGATATAGTGAGTAGTCAAAAGCACGGTCATACCATCTTCGTTCATTTTCCGAATCAAATCCCACATCTTACGCCGCACTTGCGGATCCAAACCAACAGTAGGTTCATCTAAAAATAAAATTTTAGGTTGATGTAAAAGTGCCATGCCAATCATCAAACGCCGCTTCATTCCGCCCGAATATCTTCTGGATTTATCGTCAGCTCTGTCTTTCAGTTCTACAAATTCTAAAATTTCATCTATCCGCCGCTCCATCACAGCTTTATTTTTCAAATGATGCAGTCTGGCCTGTAAAATCAGATTTTCCCGGCCTGTAAGATCCTGATCCAAACTCATATGCTGCGGCACAACGCCGATGAGTTCTTGAATTTTCTCCGTATCTTTTTCAATATCATAGCCGCATATCTTCACAGTTCCTGAATTTTTCCTGGAAAGCAACGTTAATATCCTGACAGTAGTAGTCTTTCCGGCTCCATTCGGACCTAAAAGGCCAAATATCTCACCGCTTTTGATTTCCATGTCGATGCCTGCTACCGCAATCCGGTCACCAAAACGTTTAGTTAAATTTTCTATGTTAATCATCAAATCACCTATTTGTCATCAGTCTGTTTTTGAGCATTATATAGATTATAATACAGACCGCCTCTTAACATCAAGGCCGAATGTGTTCCAATCTCCGCAACTTCACCATTATTCAAGACTATTATTTTATCAGCATTTTTTATTGTTGACATACGATGAGCAATAATAAGTGTAGTTCTATTCTCGGCCAATCTATCCAATGACTCCTGAATCAACTTTTCCGTGTGATTGTCTAAAGAAGAAGTTGCTTCGTCTAAAATTACGATGGGAGGATTCTTCAAAAATACTCGAGCAATAGCAAGGCGCTGTTTTTGCCCACCTGAAAGTTTTACTCCTCGTTCACCAATTTCAGTATCATACTTATCTGGAAGTTCCTCAATAAATCTATCAGCAGCGGCCAGTCTGGCAGCCATCTCTACTTCGCTTTGCGCTGCTTCTGGTTTTGCATATGCAATATTATGAATTACAGAATCTGAAAACAAAAAAACATCCTGCTGTACTATCCCTATATTACGGCGTAATTCCTGCTGTTTGTAGCGGCGTATATCAATCCCGTCAATCAAAATATGACCGCTGAGAGGCTCATAAAACCTTAGCAAGAGGCTTGCTATCGTTGTCTTTCCTGCACCTGTTTCACCAACAAATGCCACAGTCTGGCCTGGTGCTATTTTTAAATTGAAGCCTTTAATTACTTTTTTCTGATCAGAATAACCAAAGACCAAATTATCAAATTCTATCTCACCCTGTATTGCTTCACAAACAACAGTATTTTCCTGATCAACAATCTCCGGCTGCATTTCCATAATTTCGTAAAATCGTTGGAACCCGGCCATTCCCCGCTGATACATTTCTGTAAAGACTGTCAGGCGTAAAAGCGGTTTCATAAATAAATTGACATACAACAAAAATGCGACAAAATCGCTTAACGACAGTTTATCTTTAGCTATCAACAGTCCACCGCAGGCCAGAATGAGCAGATTTGTAACATTAGTAAAAAAATTTACGCTCCCTGAAAAATATGCCAGTATTTTATAAGACCTGCGCCGTGTTTCCAAAAAATCCAGACTTTTTTCCATAAACCGTTCCAACTCATATTCCTCTTGAGCAAATGCCTTGACTAAACGTATTCCGCCTAAACTTTCTTCGGCTCTGGCCGTTATTTCACCGCTTTTTATCCTATTCTCTCTAAAAGCAGCCTTCATTTTTTTATTTACATACACAGTATGCAGCGTTTTCGTAATCAATAAAACAGCGATCAAAATTCCCAGATAAATATTCATCCAAAACAAAATACCAATTGTGCCGATCATAGTAATACAACAGACAATTACATCATTCGGCCCTCTGAAAGACAGTTCACCTATTTCAGTTATATCACTAGTTAATCTTGATAAAAGCTGCCCTGTTTTGGCATTGTCAAAATACCTGAAAGACATTTGCTGTAAATGCTCAAATAAATCACGACGCATATCATTCTCTATTTTAGCACTCATTAAATGTCCATAATAGTTAACAACATACAGCAGGCCATAATTACCAAGATATAAAATAAATAATATCCCTGTATCATGCAGCAATCTTACAGTATTTTTTTGCGGCAGGACTTCGTTTAATATTTGCCGCACCAGCATCGGAAAGATCAAATCCAGTAACGCGGCAACAAGGGAGCCAATCACCACACCATAAAGTATAGATTTATACGGTTTATAATAATGTAAAAAATTATGAATCATGAAATACCTCTTTATTTTTAACGCTGCCAGATATGCAGCCTGTAGGCCCCAATGATCTTTCCTTCCGGAGTTACGGCAGGAGCCTCTATTCCAGCAACACTTTTAGCGTCATTACTTATTGCAACAGTCTGCAAAGGCCCTTCCGTATGGAAAAAGTCCAATTCGCTGCCTGTCTGCAAATCAACAACTACCGCGCCATGCGCGGCATAATTATGAGTACGTACATTCCGTCCAACAGCACAAGCTGCTAAATTGCCGGCAAATTCAATCGCTTCCATTGTACCTAAAGCTTTGTATTTGTATTTAAATGTTCCATCATAGTTAAATACATACATACTATTATTACTGGGATGTTCTACAGGAGTCGGAAGCTGCCAGTTTTCACGATTAAACGTATTTATGGTAGTAAAAATAACTCCTTCGGCAACAGCAAAGCCATCACGTCCTGATGCATTGATCCAGGCACCTCCAACCTGTGTTGGTTTAGACAGTTCTCGCTGCCATAAAATTTTGCCATCGTTGTCAAACAGCAATCCACGCCCATCACTGCAGGCAGCGGCCAGAAACTTTCCATCTTTAGAGAAGTTTGGACTCCCGCGCATCACTGTATTCTCAAACGGATCTACAGGAGGTACCGCTACCGAATTTATCAGCTGTCCGGTCTTCTTATTGATAAAATACATTGTATCACGATATTTCATATCAGGCCTGATTTCATAGGCAGAAGTCGATAATACTAATTTTCCATTATTATCATTTACATCGCACCAATTTATCCAGCTGTCAATATTTTCATTATCAGGAAATTGCCACAGCTTATCACCTTTTTTAGTGAAGGCAACTGCCTTCCCATTATAACCGCGGCTGCCATCCTTCGCAGTAACAAATCTGTACGCATTCGCATAAACATTATCGTCACCATCAACACAAATATGAACGATGCTTGGATAGGAACGTTTTCCAGGATCGACGCCGACCACTTCTGCAGCAGAAAATCGCCATAAAATATCACCGCCGGCAAGATCGATCGCATATAAATTTCCAGCAGGACTTTGTTCGCCAACAAAAGCAATGCTCTCATCATTTGAAACGCTCATAGAAACTAATTTACCAATTCCCAGTGAACGTTTCCAAATTTGCTTTCCGTCATTAGAAAATAAAAACAGTTCCCCTCTATCAGTTCCGGCAAGCCAGGCATTTTCATTCGCGATATATTTTACCAAACCTTTGGTAAAGCCCATACGATCATAGTTTTCACTGGGAATATCGCCTAAATAAATGCTTATACCAGCATTTTTATCACCAGCTGAAAATATCTGCCACGGAGTACGACTGCCTGTTAACCAGAACATCGCCAACCATGAAATTATTAAGATTATAAGAGCCAGACTTCCTTTTACTTTACTCATAAATACAATTTCGTCCAATCATAAACAATTCGTAAATCGCCAAAATACAAGCCTTGCTCAGAAAGCAAATATGCCACTTTGCTTACAGCAATACCAACTGTAAAAACAACCAGCATCAAACAGACTATCTTTTCATTAAATGCCCAAAATTCATTTTTCCTGGCAGTTGCCAGGAAAAATCCTCTGCTGACAACAGACAAAGCCAAAGTCTGTGCCCTTCTCAAACACCGTGCTAATAAAGGTTTAGCTATATAAGGCAAATGCCCGATAACGCTTTTACGTCCGACTTGCGTATCAGACCGTAACCTTAAGGCGATAATAACTTCACCAGCTTCGGCAGCCAACACCGGCAAAAAACGTATTGCCGTCACAAGCATAAACGCTATCTGAGGAGAAAGTCTCCAGGAAATAAGTGCTTTTAAAAGCTGCCTGGGATCAGATGTCCAGCAAACAAACAACCCCAAAGTCAGCATGATAGATGACCTGAGCCCTTGTACAGCGCCGTAAATAACTCCCTCACGATAAACAGACAAACCACCGGTAATTTGCCCCAAAACAGGCATAGACGGCTCTATTAAAACAATTAAAGGTGTTCTGGGTGTCTGCGCAAAAAACAACGCCTGACTGAACATCGATCCCCATAATCCCAAAAGCAGCAATATAGCTAAAACCTGCCATTTGTAAACTGATGTGCGGGCAAACAAATGCAACAGCAGAGAAGCTGTAAATAATAAAAATAACGTTCTTGGATTATCTATCACGATAGCCAGTACCGCAACTAAAAACAATACCAGCAATTTCGTTCTGCCATCTAACTTTTGTGCCCAAACAGCAGCATCACAGCCTTCCCACAACTGACGGACTGACATACCGGCCTACCCCCTCTACCGTAATACATTTGGGCAACAACAACGCCTCGGAAACTTCTAATAATGGCGGTACAGTTAAACCGCCGGCTGACAGTATCCTTCTATCAGATAGAACAACTTCCGGCGCTCCATTCGCAATAAGTTTACCGTTTGCCATAATAAGTACTCTATCAGCGATCTCTGATGCCAATTCTATATCATGTGTACAGAAAAGAATACAGCCGCCACCTTGAGAAAAATAGGCTATAAGTTTTTTTATTTCTTCAAGACTTTGCTGATCCTGGCCTGTTGTTGGTTCGTCCAACAGCAGCAATTTAGGGTTTCTTGCCAGCAATGCCCCCAAAACTACCCTTAACCGCTGGCCTTTACTTAGCGCCAGCGGAAAATCATCCGCATTATTTTCAAGCTTCAATTTTTCAAGAAGTTCCCATACAACTTCTTTCTCAACCTTTTTATTTTTCCAGGTCAATTCTTCCCATACACTATCAGCCAGTAGCATCAGGTCAGGCTCCTGACGCAGATAACCTATTTCGTGTGCTTTGTCACTAACTGATCCACCCAGAAAATTCAGTTCACCTGATGACGGTTCCGCTAAACCGCCCAACAAATTGATCAACGTGCTTTTTCCTGCACCGTTAAACCCCATCAGCGCTACAATTTCACCTTTATAAAGTTCAAAATCGATTTCATGCAGCGTATCGCCTGCAGAACCAGGATAACAATATCTTATAGCTTTACCGGTTACAATTACTTCACTACAATCTTTTTTTATTTTATCTTGAGCACTGTTTTTTTCTACTTTACATTCGCTTTTGACCAAATCAACAACTTTTCCCGTTTCGTTTACCAACCTGGACAAATGCAAAAACCGGCACAATTTAACTTTTTGCGGCTCCCTAAGTCCATATTTTTCTGCAGAGCCGATTTTTCCCCAGGCCAAATCCACTGGGCCATCGTAAATAAATTCACCATCAAACATAACTGCCAAACGCGGAAAATACCTCGCCAATTCATTAACACGGTGTTCGACTACGATAATGGTTATACCATCTATACGATTTAAAGATACTAACAACTGTAAAAAATCCTCTACTCCCTGTGGATTCATCTGACTTACAGGTTCGTCTAAAACCAGGAGCTTAGGTTTAGTGATGAGCACTGAAGCCAGGGCCAGTCGCTGCCTTTGACCTCCTGACAAAGTATGAATACTGTTCTGTTCAAAACCGGCAAGTCCGACTCGCTCTAATACTTTTTTAACTTCTACTGCTATTATTTTTTCATCAAAGCCCTGATTTTCAAGAGCAAAACCTACTTCGTCAGCAACAGTCATTGCAAAAAGCTGGTCATCGGGTGACTGATAAACAGTACCAACCAGTAATCCAATCTCTTCTGGCGTCATCTCTGCAGAATCTCTGTTATTCAGATAAATTTTTCCATCAAACTCACCGGCGCCGGCAGTATTTAAAAGACCGCTGACAGCTTTAATGAGCGTAGACTTACCACAACCGCTGCGGCCAGCTAAAAGCAGCATCTCACCTTCGGCTACATGCAGCGATAAATGTTTTAATGTAGGGAATTCGCGTGTTTTATATCGATATGAAACGTTACTTATTCTCAGCATATCATTCTCCCATAACCTGCTGCAATTTTATCCCAACCTTATAACCGAGCCACGAACCAATACTGCTGTAAAGTAAACCGTTGATAAGCATATAAAGTCCGATATACCAATCTGCATAATATAATCTGTAAAAAAACATCATTTGTTCTAAATTGATCATAGTTATAAATGCATCCGCAACGCCAATCAATATTGCAACCATAAAAACATAGCCCGGCATCAAATCTTTTTTTCTATAAAAACCACTGATATACAAAACACTTTCCAACACAACTATATATACCATATAAGTTAATATGCCAAGAGGCGTAAATCTGCCAAACATCAGCCCGGCCAGCATCCACTTCAATAAAAACATGAGTGCCACTATGCCTGGTTTTCTGTAAATAACCAGCAACGACATAACTAAAAGATATAACAAAACTCCATTCAACACTCCCGTCACCAATCCGGAAAACGGCCCCAAAAACACATGCAGCAAATCACCAAATAAAGTTGTCGGCACAACGATACTTCCAAAAGCCACAGCTGCAAACAGCGCAATAGTAATAGCGCCTTTAGCGCCTATATTTAAAATACATTTTTTTAATTTTCCAACTGTTAAACAGACTAAAATAAAACAGATAAATGAAAAAGCTACAGCAAATAAACCCATACTACGTTTTTTAGCAATAGTTATGGGGACCTCCTGTATTTTTTCCTGTCCATTCCCAGAAACGGTTACACGCAGATTATATTCTCCTTCAACAGCACGAAAATAATCTATATACAACGGCAAAATAAAAGTTTGATTTTTTTTGCCGTCTAAAGAAATCATCGCTGTAGAAGCGTCCTCGCTGCCAGCCTGACCACCCCAGCCATGCTCTGTTTCACTGTCACTCTGACTGGCTGTACATAAACCAACGGCTGGCCGTCCGGTAGCTTTATCGATCAACTCAGCTCTAAATTTCAAGATCCTTGTATCCTGCTGAGGATTACGCATCTCTAAAAGTATGTGTGCCGCAGGATGATTAAAAACAGCTGCCCAATTAGTAGCGCCATCACCAGTCATTCTATTACGAAAAGATTCTAAAGCAGTATCCTTAATATAAATAGTTCCGTCCTGCATGCGATCATCTTTATTTCCTAAATTATCTACAGGTAAAGTAATAGATTGGATATACCAGTTAAATTTAGACTTATCCAACTGTTTTGTTGGTTGATCTATAACCTCTTCACTTTTGGCACCCAGTTCATGAACAAAAGTAATGACATTATTCTTTTGCCAGCTTTTGCCGCTAACTTTAACAACAATGTCATGTTTTCCTTCAGCCAGCTCTTCACTCGCCCTTAAATAAAGCAAATCAAAATTCTGCCCATAATTGGCAGGTAAAAGCCAGTTTCTTTTTATAACCAGACCCTGATCTGTTTTTATTTTCTGCCAGTCAGCATCGTCATTACAAAACAATCCTTCCGGCAAAATAATTTCTACCTCGACATCCTGAGGATCAGGCACATCATAGCTTTCGATATTTATATAGAGCGGATTAGTTGCACTGCCGACAGTTTTATGAATATTTTTATGATCCAAACTATAAGGATAAGTCGTCTCTAAATTTATACCTTCTGCAAACGCAGTCTGTGCAAGCATAAAAACAATTACAACAATCCACCAAAAATTTCTTTTTAACATACCTTTCCTTTGCAGCAAATAAGCTCCAGTAATTCCCTATCACGCTGGCACCTGCTGCTATCCTCTTTTGTACTTATCTCAATTATCTCATTTGTGTTGTGGCTGCGGATAACTCTAACCGGAGCACTATACGCTTTACTCAAAACAGTTTCAGTAAATACATCATCCGGCTGGCCGTCAGCAAGAACAGTGCCATCTCCCAGTAAAATTATTCTACTGCAGTATTTAGCAGCTAAATTCAATTCATGGACTACCATTAAGATAGTTTTTCCCATTTCAGCTAATGATTTGCTAAAGCGAAAAATTTCCTCCTGATAGACCATATCCAAACCAGTAGTAGGCTCATCCAAAAATAAAACCGGGGTTTGCTGTGCCAAAACCTTAGCCAGTAAAATCCGCTGTTTCTGTCCACCGGAAACTTCATTCACAGGCCGCTCTGCCAATTCTTTAGTACCAGTATATTCCATACATTTTAGTGCCAACTCTTCATCGTCGATACTTTCGCCTTTCCACCACTTCATGTAAGGATACCGTCCTGCCAGCACTATGTCTTTGCCGGTGTAGCCAAACCCGACTTCTACATTCTGCTGTAGATATGCTACTTCTCTGGCCAATTCCTTTTCTGCAAAGCTTTCTAAATTCTTACCAAAATATAAAATTTCTCCGCTTTGTTTAGGCAGTAAGCCGCGAATAGTTTTTAAAAGAGTACTTTTACCTGCGCCATTACAACCAATAATACCTACTATCTCACCCTGGTTTATCTTTGCATTCACGTCTTGCAGAACTTTTTTATTTCCGTAACCAATAGACAAATTTTTCAGTTCAATAATAGTTTCTGTCATAATAGCCTCCCAAGTTTATAAAACTATTTCCATTGCTTTATGTCAAAAGTAAAACTCTTTTATTTGCAAAATTGATTATAACATAGGCAATATTATTAAAAATAATTTGTATAGGCGGCTTTAAATGCCGCCTATAATATTTTAGAATTTATAATTATAGCTTAGTAAGAAATTGAAAGGGGTAGAATAGTATTCTGAGCCACTATGACTTAAATTGTCTTCTCTATTGAGCAAATTATCTAGTGTTAGCGAAATAGAACTTTGTTTATCAGCATTATAAGTAGTTGTCAGACTTGTGAGGAAATAAGGTTTTTCACTAACCGAATGGTCACTACTAGGAGTTCCAACCCTTTGAGCTAAATAAGTCCCTTGTAAACTTGTTATCCATTTATCTTTTGTATAATTAATGCCACCATTCATTTGCCATCTTCCATATTTTCTGTCCCAATAGGGCTTTTTACTTCCCTTAACTTTAGGATCACCATAATTTATTCCCCAATTATATGTAAATCCATCTTTACCAATAATATCACAAGTTATTTCCACACCTGTATTTTTAAAATCTTCATTAGTATATTTATATTCTGTTTTGGTACCATCCCAGGTTGCAGTAATATTATCTGTGATATCAATATGATAAATAGCAGCTTTCCAACTATGATTATCACTAACTCTCTTCCATCCCAATTCATAATTAGTTCCTTTTTGCGGCTTCAAATCAGGATTTGAAACAGCGCTGTCACTAGCACCATACATTTGTGAAAAAGTAGGCATTATAAATGATTGTCCAACACTAACATACAAAGAATCATTTTCTGTTAACTTATGTAAATACTGACCAGACATACTAAAATTATCATAATTCTGTTCTTTATAACCACCAGTAGTCCATGTTTCGCGTGCCCCAAAAATAAATTCATTTCTTTCATCAAATTTGTAGTCATATTGCCCATAAACAGCATAAATATTCCTTGACGTTACTTGATTAGGAGATTTATGGCCATCTTTACCGTAATCATCATAAAACTCATTTTGATAACTACTTCCTAAAATCAAATTCGTTTTGTTTCCAAACTCCCATTTTTTTTGTATATCGGCTCCATAAGTACGATTCTTCTCATCTGTATCATACATTTTTCCGGAATAAGCACCACTTGTTGTATAATTAGTGTATCCATCTGCCATTAATTTATTCTGGTTATAATACAAATTTCCCTTAACACTGTCATCTTGATATGTCATCTGTATTAAATTTTGCTTTGTTACATATTCTCTATTCTGTTGTAATGCACCGCCTTTAGGAACGCTTTTATATCCATCATCAAACCAAGTATCATATTTTACATTTGTTTCAAAATAATTATATAAAAAATTCCACTTATCATTCATTTTATAGTTTAAAAATAAATTATTTTTATGAGAACTGGTCATATCTGTATGTTTGTCACCTTTGTCATACGAACGTGAAATTGTATCTACCTTTCCCCATTTTTCTAAGTTATAACCAACGCTTAATTTATCAGCACTAACAGTAGCATTGTATTTTTGTTGTCCGTAATTACCAACTCCAGCAGTTACTGAATTTTTAAAACCTTGTTTAGTTATAATATTAATAACACCGCCCATAGCTTCACTACCATAAAGTACGGATCCTCCACCTTTTACTATCTCAACTTTTGCAATGCTATCTACAGGTATAGCATCTAAAAAATATTTTCCTCTCAAATTCATAGGAGATCCATTCAGCATAATCAAAGTACCATTACTTACACCTCTAATAGCTATTTCATTAGCCATTGTCCCCATAGCACCACCACCGGGTGCAAATGTTTTGTAAATCAATCCAGGTACACGCCCCAAAGCAACCTGCAAATTCTGCGCACCTGTTGCTTTCAAATCTTCACTAGTTAGGATTGTTGTTGATGCCGGAACATCAACATCTCTTTTTTCTGTCCGTGTTGCGGTTACGACCATCGGATCTAGTGTAAATACTTGGTTTGGTTCCTCTGCGTGTACCGTGTACCCCCCCAGATGACACTCCCCGTTACCAATGCTACCATCATAGCACTCTTACTCATACTCTTTTTCAACATACTCAACTTCCTTTCACTACTTTTATTATTGAAATAAAGGCTTTTCCTGTACCCATTCCTTATGGTCGCACAGTACTTTGCTTCTATTTACAATCAAGAAAAAAATAAAAATACCTCTTGCCTAAGGCAAAAGGTATTTTACGACTTAATTATAAAATAAAAGAAGCCGACACATTACCCAACTGTCTCACGCAGTAGTAACATAATCACCAGGCAGTTCTTCTGACTTAGGTTCAACGCTTATCCAAGCCTTCCCAGATATTTCCAGTGGCATAAGTTTGGATTCGCTCACCATTACAGCGACGGGATCGTGCGGGATTTGCACCCAGCTTCTCTATTAAGACCAGCGTCACCTGATTTACGAAATATTTAATTTAATTAAGTATAATATAAATCTGCTTCTTTTTCAACATGTGCTGCCAAATTCATATCATATCTTATTGGGATAGTGTTTTTGTATCCATAAAAATATTATTGGTATAACTATCAATGTAAAAACTGTTGAAGTTATCATCCCTCCAATTATGACCCACGCCATACTAACACGAGTCTCCGATCCTTCTGTCATTGCAAGAGCAGTCGGCATCATACCAACCACCATAGTCAAGGCCGTCATAAAAATTGGTTTTAATCTAACCTTACCTGCCTCTATAATAGCTTCCAGTGCATTTTTACCCTGATGCATTAATGTTAAAGTATAGTCAAGCAAAAGTGTACCATTTTTTGCCACCAGTCCATCCATCACCAAAATACCAATCAACGAATATAAATTGATCGTATTGCCTGTTAGCAAAAGACAAAAAACTGCTCCAATAAAGCCTAGCGGCAAGGAAAACATCCTTATCAGCGGCGTAAAAACAGACTCATACAGTACGGCTAACAACAAATATATAAGCAAAAGCGACATCGATAAAGCCATTGCCATTTCTTTAAACGAATCATTCATACTGGTTGCCTGGCCTGTAAATTCATAGGCACAGCGCAAATTGCTTTGATCCAATTTGCCCCTTAATTCCTGCAGCACTTCATTTAAGGGCCGCTCTGCTAAATTACTCTGTATATTTATTATACGTTCTTTATTAACGCGTCGGATCGTTATCGGCCCGACGCCTTCTTCTACACTTGCAACATCGCCTAAATACACATTGCCATTTTTAGCAGGCACCGGTATGCTTTTTATATCCTCAATAAAAAATCCGTCACTGCCACTAAATTTTACAATAATATCTGTATCATGACCTCTATTATTGGAATCATTAGCCAAAACACCAGCATTTTTTCCCGATACGGCTGCCGAAAACGACTTTACAACATTGGCAAGAGTTGTTCCATAAAATTTAAGTTTATCACGATCTGCAGTAACTTTCAGTTCTGGAACACCCTCTGTATATGAGCTTTTTATATCTTTGATACCAGCTGTTCCCTGAAAAATTTTCTGTACTTTTTCAGACTCCTTGATTAGTAAATCCATATCGCTGCCTTTTAGCTCTATTTGGATAGGAGACCTAACTAAGGTTCTGCCACCAGAAACTCCTGTTACCGATGATTGAATTTCATTAACACGTATTTTCACATCACCAAGATTTTTTTTAGCAAAACTACGTATATCATCGGCTATTTGCCAGACATCTTTCTTCCGCTCTCTACGATTATACAGACCGATAGATATTTTACCGTTACTTTCAGTAGTCGTAACATTAGACAAATAATGTTCTATTTCAGGAATAGACAACAGATAGTCATCAAATAAAAGTAACACCTCATTGGTTTGTTCAGCATTATAGCCTATCGGTAATTCAATATTAACCTGGATAGCACTTTCGTCAGTTCTCGGCATATATTCAGATCCAACTATGCCCGTTGGAACAAGCAAAACCGAAACAACAAAAAATATTCCCACTGTTACCAAAACTTTCTTGGGATGCAGTAAACACCTCCTCAATATTTTTTCATAACCAACTATAGTTGCAGCTTCCAGCTGATCTAAGAACCCCCATATTTTCCCTTCAGGTAATTTTAAGCCTTTAGCATAAAATTTAGAAGCCATCATTGGAGTTAACGTAAATGAAACGATCAGAGACATCAACGTTGCAAAAACAATCGTTAAGCCAAATTGCTTAAAAAATTGCCCCGTAGAGCTTTCCATAAAAGCTATTGGTAAAAATACCACTATATCACATAAAGTCATGGCTATAGCAGCCATACCTATCTCGTTACGACCTAATTCAGCAGCTTCTTTAACCGGATAGCCATCATCAATATAACGATGTATGTTCTCCAGCACTACGATAGAATCATCCACTAAAATACCAATACACAATGCCATACCCATTAACGACATCATATTAAAGGTAAAACCGGCTAAATACATCAGAAAAAACGTTGCTATCAGAGAAACAGGAATTGCTATCATAACTGCAGCCGATGATTTCCAACCGCGAAGAAATAAATACAAAACTAACCCTGTTGTAAAAAGGCCTTCCAACAAAGTATAAAAAGTATTTTTCAAAGAATTTCTTACAAAATCAGACTGGTCATAGACTACAGTAAAAATGTAATCCGGATATTCGCTTTTTAATTTTTCTAATTGCGATAATACACTGTCAGCGGCATTAACAATATTGGCCCCACTTGCTTTGTAAACTTCAATAGCCACAGCGTCGTTACCGTCAACGCGGCTATAAGTTGCTGCGCGTTTATCACGAGCCTGGACTGTAGCTATATCTCCCAGATCAACATAAATACCATTACCAACACTAATATGTATAGCTTCAATTTCTTGAGGCAACAAATACTGAGCATTCAGTCTGACCGTAGTTTGTTTTACATCAGAATAAACAGAACCGGCAGAAACCAAAACGTTCTCATCTTTTACGGCCTGAATGACATCTTTTAAAGTTAAACCATAGTAATTTAAACGCTCTTTATCTACATCTATAGCTATTTCTTTCTCGCGGCCGCCGCTCAATTCTACATCAGCTACACCAACAGCCTGCTGCAGTCTTTCTGCAAAAGTATTTTCAGCCATTGAATAAATGTCCGAAGCTTCATACGGTGCTGTAACAGCAATTTCCATAATTGGATATTCATCTGATGAACGTTTAATAACAACAGGCTCATCAATATCATCAGGTAAATCTTTGCGAATTGAGCTTACCTTTTTAGTTGCCTCTATTGCAACAAGATCAGCATCCGCACTGCTGTCCAGTTCGACGAAAATCTCAGCACGTCCCGGCCTTGTTGCTGAACGCACCTGTTTAAAATGCGAAACAGAAGAAAGAACATCTTCTATAGGCTTTGTAACCTGCTGCTCGACAGACTCTGTACTGGCCCCCGGATAGCTTACGATGACACTGATATAGGGAGAATCTACCTCTGGAAGCAATTCAACGCCAATCTTAAAAAAACTGAAAATACCTAAAACAACAATTAATGCAAAAATCATCGAAATACCAATGGGCCTCTTTATAGAAAATCTGGTGATATTCATACACTATCACCCTTTGAACCTGCAGTCTGAATCTCCAGTCCCTGCCGCAAACGTGATAAATTATCTATGGCAATAGTTTCACCATCATTTAAACCACTGACTATCTCTATTTCCACATCATTACGAAGACCAGTTTTTACTTCACGCTGTTCCAACTTGCCACTATCAGTTACAACAAAAATATATTTTTTACCATTTTTATCAACTATAACATCTTTATTTACATAGAGTGCGGCATCCTTCTGCAAAAATTTCAATTCGCTGCGGGCAAACATACCTGCTTTTATGGTTTCAGTTTGTGCAAATAATTTAATTCTGGCAGTATAGGTTCTATCGTTCTCACCTTTACTTGGGCTTACAAAAACAATCTCACCGGGAAAACTTTTTCCCAAAGACTCTATTTCCGCACTGATACTGCTGCCTGCCACAAGTACTGCTGCATCATATTCAGATATAGCGCAATCCACATAAAATCCGCTGTTATCGGTAATCGTTAAAAGCTTAGTTCCGGCCGGGGCATAACTACCCACCTCAGCATTCCTGTAACTTATAACGCCTGCTCTCGGAGCCTTTAGAATCATATCATTCTTCTTATTTTGCAGCAGAACAAATTCCTGGTATCTACGCTCAGCAACCTGCTCTTTGGCATAAAGCTCCGCCGGTATACCATCATACATTTTTTGCTCTGCCAGCGACTCATAAGCTGCCTTGGCATTTACCATTACCTGTGTTATCTTATCGTATTCTAACTTAGAAACAGCTCCCATATCATGCAGCTTTTTATAACGCTCAAAATTAAGCTGGGCCAATTCATAATCAGCTTTATATTTATAATAATCAGCACTATATTCTGTATCATTTTTAGAAGCAGTAGCATCCGCTTCCCGATATCTTGCCTGAGCCTTTAAAAGTTCCGCATTTACATCCTGCAATTCCTGAACTAGCAGCACATCGCCTTTATCAACTTTGCTTCCCAAATCTACATTTATTGCCTCTATTTTACCAGCATATTTATTAACAATATCTATTTGTGCATCAGAAACAGTTTTACCGAATAATGAAATAGTTTTATACATAGGTCGGCGATAAATAACCTCTGTGTGGACCAATGGCTTTAAAACTTCTTTCTTTGTAGTATTTTCAGAAGTAAAAATAAGCCTGCTTAGAAAAATCAAACTTAATCCTATCAGACTGATTATCAGCAAGCTTCTGTATTTATTTTTCAGAAAAAATTTCTGCATTTTCTGCTTCACTGTTCCATCCCCACTTACATAATTTCAATAATAAGTTCATGTTTTTCCAAATACAGTTCAAATATCAAACATTCACAAATACTTTCTTAATCGTTATAATAGACGGCACACATTGTGCCGCCTATTGATTTTAATTTTAGAAAGAATAATTGTAGGTTAATGTCCAATTGAATGGCAATCCATAATTTTCATAATCGTTTACGACATCTTTTTTGTCTAAAATATTATAGAAATTTAAGGCTACAGAGTTATTCTTATCTGCACTATATTGTAAAGTAGCATTAAGCATATTTCTATCAGGAAGTGCGTAATATCTATTTCCATGAGAAGTAATCTCGTGATAGTAACTATCATTTCTATCACCTAAGAATAAATAATTTAATCCGGCATTAAATTTATCTTTTTCATACCCTATACCAGCTACAAATTGCAACCTAGAATTATCCTGTACCCACTCTCCAGAATCATTGACTTCTGGGTTAGAATAAGTAACACCTAAATTATACTTCCAATTATCATTAACTAATTTAGTGTATTCAACTTCAATTCCTGTATTTCTGAAATCACCTTTATTAATTTGTATTTCGGCTTTAGTATTTGTACCAATACCTAATTCTTCTTCACTTGCCCATCCAAATTTATTACTGATGTCCATATTAAATACTGCTAATTTCAATGAACTAGTTTTAGTTATTTTTTTCATACCAGTTTCATATGTCCAGCCTTCTTGTGGTTTTAATCCTCTTGATTTTTTTAAATTATGTGCATCTTTATCAGTAGTATAGAATTGACTGTTCATTGCCGGCATAATAAATGATTTTCCAATATTAGTATACCATGATAATGTATCATTAAATTTATATAATGTTTGAATTTGAGGCAAAAATACATTTTGATCTGTGTCAAAATCATTTATAGTTTCACCACGCAATCCCAATGTTGCACTAAATTTAGGTGCAAACTGATGGGTATATGATGTGTAAAGTCCTAAACTTGTGCGATCCGATTTTTGAAAAGTATATTTATAGTTTTGATAAAAATCACGTTTAATTGCAATCCCTGCAATTAAATTATCTTTATCATCATTTAACAACCAACCTTTTTGTGTATCTGACGTTACATTATACATTTTATAAGAACCGCCGCCCAAAGAAAATTCTTTTACTGAATTTGTTTTTGAATTAGATGTAAACCAACGACGATTAAAAGAAAATACTGATTTCAATTTATTTTCTTGATCATCATAAACTAGACTAGCAGTATCTCTATTATCATCATATTTATAAGATGTTCCTAACGTATCAGTACCTGCTTTAGAACGATTTATCTGAAATCTATTAAGATCTGATTTTGAATGATTATAATTTAACGTCAAATTCTTCCCTAGATTACCTGTAATAAAAATATTTTCTTTTCTAGATTTCCCTAAAGTATTATAATTATTTTTTTTTCCTGAAGAACTTGCATATTCTCCATAAGGGAATTTACGGGTTTGAGGATCAACTTCATCATAGTAATCTTTATCATAATAAACTGAAAAATATTCATTTTGATGCCCGACTGACCATTTATTAGTATAATTACCTAAAGTTCCCGATACCATAGTTTTTGGAGAGCCTGAAGCTTTTTTAGTAATTATATTAATTACGCCACCCATAGCTTCTGCACCATATAGAGTAGCATTAGACCCTCTAACAATTTCAATTTTTTCTATACTTTCTAGTGGAATATTAGATATTGCATTATAATTTAATAAATTCATTGGAGCACCATTTACTAGTACTAAGGTACCTTTATCTAGCCCACGAATTTTAGTTCTACTAGCAGAACCTCCATATTCTTGACCATTTGGTCCATATGACATACCATTAAACCCAATTTGTTGTGCCAAAAGTGTATCAACATTAACAGCACCACTTTTTTCAATTTCTTCTTTCCCTATTACGGTTACACTAGCCGGCGTATCCAAATCTCTCGTTTCCATTCTCTGCGCCGTTACGACCATTGGATCTAACGTAAATACTTGATTTGGTTCTTCAGCGTGTACCGTGTACCCCCCCAGATGACATTGCCAGTTACCAGTGCTATCATCATAGCACTCTTACTCATACTCTTTTTCAACATACTCAACTTCCTTTCACAACTTTTTTATATTATTGAAATAAAGGCGTTTCCTGCACCCAGTCCTTATGGCCGCACAGTACTTTGCTTTTATTTGCAATCTGCAAAAATAAAAATACCTTTTGCCCAAGACAAAAGGTATTTACAGCTTAACAATAAAATATAAAGCCGGCTTATTACCTAACTGTCTCACGCAGCAGTAAATCAGTAATCATCAGGCAGTTCTTCTGACTTAAGTTCATTGCGCATTCAAGCCTTCCCAGATATATATATCCAGTGGCATAAGATGAATTTGCTCACTATTACAGCGACGGGATCGTGTGGGACTTACACCCAAAACTTCTCTATTAAGACCTGCGTCACCTGATGATAATATGCAGTTATAGTACAAATTATATATGAAAAGATTTAGTTTTTCAAGTAAATATGATTATTATATATCAATAAGTTTTAATATATTACTTTTTGATTATCTGGTTTGTTTATTACTTATTGGTATCGTCAGTATTATTAACAGCCTGAACACAAATTTCCAGCATCGCCTCTGCGAACGTTTTTTCTGGTACCGGTATTAATTCTCCGTTATTTGTTTTAGTTTCAAGCTTCGTCCCTTTGCTGCCATAAACATCCATTTGTTTTACACCATAGGTTTTATCTGCCACGTTAAATTGCATCAGCATTTCACAATACTGCACTTTTTCTTTTTTCGCCAGTTTTTCTGCATAAGTTTTATTCATTTTTTTCAGCAAATCTTTATCGGTAAAAACAGTTTTCACAACAACATTAACTAAATTTTTGTTTACAACACCGTTTTTTTCTTCTGGAAAATACAGTGAATCCATGTCATATGCATAAACGCCCATATTGTTTTCCAAAACAATCGACCAACGCGCTGCCTCAATTTCCTCGGCCGTAGGCTTGGGCATCATGCTGATTTCCCAATTGATAGGTGCTTCAGCATTCTTTTCTGCAGCACTGGCTGAAACCGCAAATAAGCACATCATGCAAATTGTCAGCAGCATTATGGATTTTTTCATCATATTACCTCCTGTTTAAACATCTAAATTACGTACTATTCTTAAAATCTGTTCCTGAGATAAACTGCGCAGGCTATAATAAGTTGCTCCCATTGCTTTGGCAACAGCTTTGGCCACACCCAGCTTAATAAAATCTGTTTCAGTATCAATAACGACGGAGGTAATTTTAGCCTTACGGATTTTTTCAGCCATTTTTAAGGCACACTCTACCGGATCACCACCGTTTTCTTCTATGGCATTAGCTCTGCCATCAGTTACTAAAATCAGGACCGGTTCTAACTCGCTGTCTTTTTTATTCAACATTCCCAAAGTTACCAGCGCCGTTGATAAGCCGTCTGCTAACGGAGTTTTGCCGCCTGTAGGCATTTCTGCCAAACACTTTTGTGCCAGATCGACGCTGCGTGTTATGGGCAGCAATAATTCGGCCTTTTGCCTGCGAAAAGCGACCATACCAACGCGATCACGTTTCTGATATGCTTCCTGCAGCATATAGAAAATAGCGCCTTTTACAGCGCGCATCCGTTCACGCGCACCCATTGATCCACTGGCATCAACTGCAAATAAAAATGTATTGCCGATACGTTTTTCTCGTACTTTTTGCCGTAAATCTTCACTTTTAATATTCAGGGCGCAACCATTATCTTCACGCAGACGCTGAAATGGCGCCGCAGCCCTGATAGTGGCATCAAAAGCCAAATCTTCCACTTTTATTTTCGGCATCTCGGCCCTGACATAACGGCCCTGTTTCAGATCTGTCTTAGTAGTGCTGCGTTTGCCGCTGCCACGACGGACATTACGATCCTTGCCTAAGTCCAGAACCATTTTAGGAAGCTTGAAATTTTTATCAATATCTGCAATCTGCTCTTCCGGTGCTAACTGATTTTTGTCATTGTCAGGAGTCTGTTCTTCTTTTTCTTTGTCATCCTCCTGATTGTCGTCATCATCACTGTTATCTTCCCCGTCACCATCATCTTCATTATCATCAAGCGGTGGTGGAGTCAGCGGTGATTCTTCCGAATCTTCATCATTATCCTCGTTTTCGTCCTGATCCTGCTGTTCATTTTCATCAGGTTGTTCTTCTTCCTGCTGCTCCGGCTCTTCCTGCTGTTGTTCTGGCGGCTTACGCATACGATGTGGCAGCACGAACATAGCAGCTTCTTCCACGTCTTTTGGCAAAACATAATTTCTTTCTGCTAAAGCTGCTATAGCTTTAGCGGCTTCCAAAAGATATATTTCCGCTCTATGACCGGCACAGAAAGCCTGCGCACACATTTGTGCCGCCAGCTGCATCATAGCTTCCGATACTTCTATCGCATCTACAATGCTCCGTGCCAAAGCAATCTTTGCAGCTAATTTTTCTGTTTCATCATAATAACTGTTTCTAAAGCTTTGTATATCAGAACCATAGGCAAGAGAACGCTTCATTATTTCTGTACGTACTACCACATCTTTCTCACTTTGAGCGTCAACATACATACCAAACCGGTCTAATATATGACCTGGCAAAACTCCTTCTTCAGGGTTCATTGTGCCGATCACAGTATAAGCTACAGAATGAGTAAAAGAAATACCATCACGCTCAACCTGATTGATACCAGAGGCATTAGCATCCAAAACTGCAGTCAGCAATTCCTGCCGCAATAAATTTGCTTCATCAATATACAAAATATTATCTGTGGCTCTGCTTAATATCCCAGGCGAAAATCTGCGTTCACCTTTACTGACAGCGTATTCAATATCGATACTGCCAAAAAGCATATCTTCCGTAGCATTAAGCGGCAAATCCACTATCTTCTGTGCGCCGATGATTTCTTTAGCGGCACGCACCAATGTAGATTTAGCAGTCCCTTTTTCACCGCCAATCAAAAGGCCACCAGCCTTTTGATTTACTAAAGCGATCTGCAGAGCTTTTTTTAGCTGCTCCTGTCCAACTACTGCCACAAAAGGATAAATAGCATTAGTCAGCATTTATAACGCTCCTTTAGCCCCAGCGGACAAAATACTTTCAACCTTATCCCAATCCAATTGTCCCTCTTCAAAAGGACGACGACGCATACGATGCGGCAATACTAATTTGGCAGCATTTTTTACGTCTTCCAGTTCCACTTCTTTGCGTCCATTAAAAGCCGCCAGTGTCAATGCTGTTTTAATTACAGTGATATCAGCGCGGTGTCCGTCAACGCCAAGTTCTACGGCTAATTCAGCAACTGTTTCCAATAGTTCGTCGCTGATAGCTACCTGCGGTAATAATCTGCTGGCCTGTGTAATTTTAGCGGCAAGCTCTTCCTGCTCCTGCTGATAACCAGCAATAAAAGTATCAGCATCCTGTTCATAAGCCAAACGACGTTTAATTACTTCAACACGCTGCGCAGGATCATGCTCGCCTGTAACGACTACTGACAGGCCAAAACGATCCAAAAGCTGCGGACGAATATCGCCTTCTTCGGGATTCATCGTACCAACCAAAACAAAACGAGCAGGATGCGAATAGGAAACGCCTTCACGCTCAACTGTATTGATACCCATAGCTGCAGCATCCAACAATACATCTACAACATGGTCATCAAGTAAATTTATTTCATCAACATACAAAATATTACGGTTTGCCTGCGCTAAAATGCCAGCTTCAAATTTTTTCTCACCATGCTTGATCGCATGTTCAATATCTAAAGTGCCAACGACGCGATCTTCCGTCGCACTTACAGGCAACTCAACTACACGCATTTTTACAGTATCGGCAGCTAATTTATTATCCTCTGTATATTTAGATGCACAATCTTCGCATAACAGATTGGGATCTGCCGGGTCGCAATGAAATTTACATCCATGCACAGCTTCCATAGCCGGCAGCAATTCGGCCAAAGCACGTACCGCCGTTGACTTGGCAGTGCCTTTTTCACCCTTTATCAAAACGCCGCCCAACGCCGGATTGATTACATTCAGTATCAATGACATTTTCATGTCCTCTTGTCCTACAATAGCTGTAAATGGATAAACTGCTGTTCTTTTCACTGTAACTCCTCCTAAAATCAAATAGATATTAGTAATATATCTTCATAAGAAAACCATTACAAATAACTTACCATATTATACTAAACCATATACCACGTATATAGTCAAATTCTAAAGACTGATAATTTCAAATTTATCAGATAAAATCTTACCGGACTCTTCATCCAATTCAAACAATAAAATAGCCTGCTTACCATTATAACTCAGCTTGGTTTTGCCATTTTCGATAGCAACACTCTGTCCGACATTCATATCCATCCATTCAGTCATTCCTGTCTGATTACAAACAAGCATTGGTAATCCTGTAACTTCTGAACATTTTTCCCACGCTCCTAACGGATTACCACAAACCTGCGTCGGCGGCCAGGCTGCTATGTCAATAATTATCCGGGCACCCTTTTTCTGCATTTCCTGTGCATGCTCGCTATACCAGGCATCAGCACATACCAAGGCACCTACTTTGATATTACCACAATCTACAGGCTCCAGTGCATCAGCCCTTGAAGCCCATGCTTCCGCACCAATTCCATGTGAAATAAGTTTGCGGTGTTTACCGCAAATATTCCCTTCGGGATCAAAAATAATGCAGGAATTAAAATTACACTTCAAACCATCATCATATTCACCACAGCCTAAAAACAAAAATAGACCATAAGCTTTGACCAACGCCAATAAATGGCTTAGTTTAACAGACGGCTGTTTATCTACTTTTGTGTCAGGGTTCAATTTGTAAAAATAATAGCCCTGCACTGCCGTTTCAGGTGTGATCACCCAATTAGCTCCATTATCGGCAGCAATTCGGACAGCTTTTTCCAGCAGCTCTATATTCTTATGTTCAGGTCCCTGACTGACTTCTAAATGGCATAGTGCGATTTTCATAAAGACTCCTTTTTATTAAAGTTTTCTGGATATATGGCCCTGGCAATATCTTCTACAGCATCTACTGTATATTGTGAAACCGCTAAAGCACGGGCTGCCGGAATCATTATAACATTTTTATTTCTACCTGCTTTAGTTGTCTGATAAGAAGGATTTGATAAAATTTCTGCTTTAATCTGTTCCGGATCATGTTTCCCATCATAATTCCATACTGGTATCACAAAAGCATCAGGATTTAACCTCACAACCTCCTCTTGTGATAAAATACAGGACTTATCATAATGTAAATCTTCAGTAGCATCTTTGACATTAGCATGACGGCATACATCCATAAAGGAACTTTCCGGCCTGTAAAAAACTCCATTGCTCCTGACAAATACCACTCTTTTCTGCTCAGAAGGTTTTATGCTGTTCACTTTATCTTTAACAGACATCAATTTACTATCCATCTGCTTGATTAATTTTTCTGCTTGATTCGGTTCACCTACTAATATTGCAATATCCTTAATGGCCTCTTTTATTTCTTTGATATTATTTGGTGTTTTATAAACATAAACCTTTAGACCTAAATCCCTCAATGTCTGAAGCATTTCCTGTTTAAAAAAATCAGCAGCGATAATAACATCCGGCTGCATGGCAAGCAAGGCTTCAGCACTATTACCATAAGCTCTGTTAGGTATTGATTTTACTCTGTCTACTATATTTGAAATTTCAGGATCATCTGCTAAATAAGTAACTGCTATTATTCTTTTTGAATCAACTAAATCTATAAGAATTTCATCTGTACTTATCGACAGAGAAATGATTTTTTCAGGTTTTTTATCAAAATTTATTACCGTTCCTGTTGAATCAGTAACACTATAGCTTTTCTCTATTTTATCATTTCCAGTATTTTTTTCAATTTGGCTGCTGCAACCCATACAAAAATTATAGACGAACACAAGTAAAATAAAACAAATTATCTTGGCTATAATATTTTCGTCTTTTGCTAAAATTTTTTTCATCATTTTACATCAACCCTTAAAATTGCATATGAACCGAAGTACATACTTCGGCTCATATGCTGGTTTTTAATTACTTAGAATGTGTATATATAAGTAACTTTAACATTTCGTGGCATAGAATAATATTCAGTAGATGCAGCACTTGTCCAATTACCTATTATATCCTGTCTGTTAAAAATATTTTCTATATCAAGCTGTACTTTACTATTCTTATCAAACTTATAACTTGTATAGAAATTAACTGGTATCATATTTGGCCAATCGCCAGCTCTGGCAGCAGTAATGCTACCAGTCAAAGCAGCATTCACTTTTTCATTATTATACTTTATACTACCTGTATATTGCTGTCTGGCGAATTTTCTATTCCAATTTCCGCTATTATCCTTTGCTTTGGGGTTACAAAAATTAGCTCCAAGTGCATAAGAATATCTACTGCCTATTTTTTTATCATAGTTTATTTCAAATCCAAGATTTTCAAATGGTGAGTTTATTATCTTATTAATACTCTCTCCAGTTACTGGATCAGCTTTACTTTCATATGATATAGAATCGTTATCCATATAATATAATGCAGCTTTGAACATACTACTATCACTAGCTTTCTTATACCCTATTTCATATGTCCAACCTTCCTCTGGTTTTAACAATGGATTCGCTTCATAATTAGGTGAACCACTGCCATAAAGTTGCATAAAAGTAGGCATCCTAAAAGATTTAGCAGCATTGATATATACGCTGCTATCCTCATCTAATTTTTTTAACAAAGAAAATTCAGGAGTAAAAGCATCATACGTCTTATTTGCATCTACAAATTGTTCACGGGCCCCAATAGTTGCAATGAAATCATTTCCTAAATTTTTAGTCATTTGTACAAATAATGCATAATTTTTTCTATTGACATCAATATGTAAATTTTTCAATGAACCACTACTCCACGGAGTATCATTCTTATATGATTCCTGTGATATTGTAGTTCCAATAATAAAATCTGCAAATTTACTATCAATTTTTTTCTGCAAATCTAAACCTATGGTATCGAATATAATATATTCTTCTTTATTCCATTTACCCGTAGACGCCGTTATTGTCTTGTTTTTTCTGTTACTTCTATTATAAAACAAATTTCCTGTCCAAGTGTCATCTTTATACTGTAATCTAGTATAATCTTCAATATATACATAATGACCATCTTCTTTTAATTTGTTCCAATTCGGTAAAACATATGAATTAAATTTATAGTCATTGACATTATGCTGATGAGACAATGTTAAATTATCATTAAACTTATAACGAACTAAAACTGAACTTTTGTCTGCATCATTCATCCCCCTACCATTATTTGCTAATTTTTTGATTTCATCACCTTGTTCAAATGTTGCAGCCAAACTTAATTTACCAGCACCAACTGTAAGTGCTTCTTTAGCTTTTCCATATTCACCTTTAGTCAAAGCAATAGTATTTTTCATAGATTTTTTAGTAATAATATTAATTACACCACCAGAAGCCTCTGAACCATAAAGTACCGATGATGCACCCTTGACAATTTCAACTCTTTCTATTGATTCAACTGGAAATGTATCCAAAAAATAAGTTTCATTCATATTAATAGGTGCACCATCTATCATTACGACAGTTCCTTTATCAGCACCTCGCATTAAAATCTTCCCATTCATTCCTCCCCAAGCCTGTCCTCCTGCACCATAGGAATAAGATGTTATACCATTTTGTAATCTTAATGCATCAAACAAATTAGCAGCTCCAGTTTCTACTAATTGTTCCTGAGTAAGAACTGCAACCGATGCTGGAGTATCAACATCCCTTTTTTCTTCTCTCTGTGCTGTTACTACCATAGGATCTAACGTAAACACTTGATTAGGTTCTTCAGCGTGTACTGCAGTCCCCCCCAGATGACATTAGTACTTGTTAACAAACCCATCAAAACTACTTTTGCCAAACTCTTTTTGTTACTTAACAATTTAGATCTTCCTTTCATTCATCAAAATATATAGTCAAAAGCTGTGCGTATCCATCCTTTCATGGCCATACGCTTGCCTGGACTAACAATTATATAAACATCTTAAGTAACAAAAACAATCAACAAAATTTATATTTAGACCGGAGCGAATACTCCGGTCTAAATATATGTTACTTAAAAAGTATATTCCATACCAATTTGGAAATTACGGCCAGGTGCAGAATACCAACTGCCATCGGGATCCATATTATATAGTTGGTCAGTATAGAATTTATCGAATAAATTATTAACTTTAATAAAACCTTTTATATTTTTATCAGCTTTATAATTCAGTGCTAAGTCGAACAACCAAAATGTTTTAAGATTATTTGGCACTTTACCTTCGTTAACTTTCCTACCTGGTCTATTGATAATTCCACGTGCTGTTAAATTCGTATTGAACTTTTCTAATGTATAATCAAATCCTATGTTAAATTCTCCTTTAGGAAGATAACCATCTCTATTTTCGTTTTGAGAGGCAGAAACGGCTGGAATTCTTATATTAGTATAATTGACATTTGTCGAAAATTTATCACTAAATAATTTCTTTAAACCCACGCTCCAACCATATGTTGTTTCGTTAGAAATATTATGATATTTACTGTCATTTCCAAAAGCTATCATATTATCTGCTTTTGTTTTATAAATATTAAAGGTACCAATAAAATCATCTGTAAAATTATGATTAACACCGAATTCTATGGTCCTTCCTTCTGAAGGTTTGAGACCAGATCCACCATATTTACTGTATAACTGATATTGATTTGGAGAAACAAAAAATTCTTTATAGCTTGTATAAATATTACTCTTACCATCATTATAACCAAGAGTAATACTTTTAGAAGTATTACTGCCAAACTGAGATGTACTAGTATATCGAACACCTGGCGTAATATTCCAATTTTTAGCAAATTTAAAATTATCTTGAATAAAATAAGCTCTATTAGTTAAATGTTTACCAGTATATTTATCAGTTTGTGTTCCAGAAGATGTTGTTGATGTAGAACTGTAATCATTCACTCGATCCTGATAAAAATCAAAACCAGCTATTAATGTATTATCTTTATTTTTATAAGTTATCTGGTTTGTAAACCCAAGTGTAGATAGATCCATCAACCAAATTTTTGATAAATCTTTGTGATTATCTCTTAATTTATTATTGTTACGATATAAAGAAACTGTATTAGACAAATTGTCATTAAAATTACGGTTCCATTGCAAACTAAATTTTTCATTGTCTTTTTGACCATATTGGCGTATTGTTTCTTTTAAACCACCATTAGCTGGTCTTTCGTAGTCAGATTTATACTTATTGTATTTAAATGTGATTTCACTGTTTTCGTCAAACTTCTTACCTAATTGAATATCATAAGTTTTCGAATCAACTCCGTGAATGACTTTATTACCACGTCCATCTTTAAAATCGTTCATTTTATTTTGCTGTGCAGAAGCCATCCAATAGAAGCCGTCTTGATTGCCTCTATTCATAAACCTATAGGTTTGCTTACCATAACTTCCACCTATAGCGCTAACAGAAGTTTTTATTCCTGGTTTACTATCTTTTCTGGTAATAATATTTATGACGCCACCAACTGCATCAGAACCATATAATGTAGAGGCAGAACCTTTTAAAACCTCTATGCGTTCCACTGTATCTAGATTAGAAAATTCTGATGGAGATAATACACTGGATACAGAACCATTTACGTTAGAACGCATACCATCAATAAGAACAACTATATTGGGTGAACCGTTAATATACAATCTATTAGAGGTATAGTTCTCTCCACTGGCACCGTAATTCTGCAAATTTACACCAGGTACATCTTTTAACGCATCTCCCAAATCCGTATAATGTTTTTCTTCCAAATCTTTTCTTGTAATAACCGTTACATCTGCTTGAGTATCAAATTCTTTTTGCTCTATTCTACTAGCCGTAACAACCATTTCGTCTAATAAAAATTGCTGTGGTTCTTCAGCGCGTACTGCAGTACCCCCCCAGATGACATTAGTACTTGTTAACAAGCCCATCAAAACTACTTTTGCCAAACTCTTTTTGTTACTTAACAATTTACATCTTCCTTTCATTCATCAAAATATATAGTCAAAAGCTGTGCGCATCCATCCTTTCATGGCCATACGCGTGCCTGGACTAACAATTATATAAACATTTTAAGTAACAAAAACAATCAACAAAATTTATATTTAGACCGGAGCGAATACTCCGGTCTAAATATATGTTACTTAAAAAGTATATTCCATACC